>ENA-UPWP01000200-UPWP01000200.1-human-gut-metagenome-genome-assembly--contig:-NODE-200-length-68210-cov-16.008938_pt1 | contig 68210 bp, 53 predicted proteins | sample MGYA00250052_ERZ773380 | MGnify/ENA primary metagenome ERZ773380 (study PRJEB29103, sample SAMN06112063) | human gut metagenome | biome: human gut; feature: ankylosing spondylitis patient; material... | reverse complement strand
ATCCGGTAGGACCTGTTTCACCTTTAGGACCTGTCGCACCTGTTGCACCCTTATCCCCTTTATCACCCTTGTCGCCCTTGTCACCCTTCACCTTCGTCCAAGTATAAGCGGAGAATGTCGTGCTGTCTGCCGCCGTGAAGTCGGTGTATTGTCCGATGTATGCACCCGGAGTCTCGCCATTGTTAGCGGTGAAAGTCGTACCGTTATCCGAGTATTTGATATGCAGATAGGTAGTCTTACCGTCCGCTCCCGTCGGTCCCTTGATACCTTGATCTCCTTTGGGGCCCTGCGATCCTTTCAACTGCACCCACTTGTATGAGGCGTATCCGGTTGGAGCGGTTGAGCTAGTTGTCACCGCAGTACCGATATAAGTATTCGGAGTATCAGACATCGGATTACCGTTTGAGTTGGCGGAGTACTTCACATGAAAGAACTGTGATGTACCGGGAATGCCCTGCGATCCGGTAGGACCTGTTTCACCTTTAGGACCTGTCGCACCTGTTGCACCCTTATCCCCTTTATCACCCTTGTCGCCCGTTTCTCCCTTAGAGGCATATTTCAGCCAATCTGTAGAGGTTTCACTCGGTTCTTGAACTGTTTTATCCGCAATACATATCCATGTGCTACCATTGTGAATAACTTCGTCATAATACCAATATGCGCCAGATACCCACGCACCCTTAAAGGCGGGTACTGGGACTTCTGTAACGCCATCATTAGACAGTTGTTTGATAGTTCCGGTCATATAAATATTACGAAGGTATGCAGAATGTCCGGTCATATCAATGCCGAATAGTTTCAAATTAGACAAGTCGCCTAATTGCATCGCGATCATATCCTTTGTGATCTCCCAATTATTTACGCCTATTAAGTAACGGGAATAACTTTGAGTTGAATAGCTAGACCTTTGACGATCCGCATTCGTGAAGTTACCATATGCAACGAAGTGCATCAACTTAGTAGGATGATAAGAGAAGCCACTCCGAAGTACATATCTAAAAGTCGAATCGCTTAGTTTTTCGGTTATACGAAAATAAGCTGTCTGAAAGCCTGTTTGGTTGTTGAATATACCTTTGCAAATATCATCTACTGCCAAACTAGCTAATTCACCCGCTTCTAATTTAAGAGTAATGATTTTATTAGCCGTATCGACCGACTCGATTATACCTCCACCCGGCGCGTTCCATTCTTCGCCAGATATAACAGACACGCGGTTATAGCGCAGTTCGTCAGCTTCCAAAAACTCATTAACACGAAGCGATTTAAACTCCGCATCACCGGAAGCCTTGATAATCCATCCTAGCAACTTTGATACGTAGTTAGTAGAAGAAATGTCGCCGGAAAATTTAGCGATAGCCGCCGCTAAAACACCTATTACATCTATCCCGCCTTTAAAGTGAATAAGCTTTTCTGCTGTATCCTCTACGATCTTACTTAAATATTTTCCGTCTGCTATCTCTTCCGTAGAAATTTTGTGCAGTTTAAAATGTTCCCTACCATCTTCTTTAGAGATAGAATCGTCCTCTACCAATACATATATACTCTGTTCGCCCTCTATAGATATTACTTGACCGGAATAAGGCAAATATGACTCTGTGTCCGTATTGCGTGCGTAAGCAGTCGCGTCCTCTATGGTAGTCCACGTTTCCGTTGAATCAATAGGAAAAGAATTTGTACGTCTGTACTGGTGCGGGAAAGAACTTCCGTTTATTTTTACCATATCAAATCGTTTTAAAAGTAAATGAATCCGGGTCGTTCAAGCCCTGTGTCTGAATAACCCACATTTTGTAATCAATAGCATCGCTTCCATTTGCTCCTTCGACAGATATCGCTTTCGGTCCTGAACAAATTTTCCCGTTTTCTACGAAATTGCCGTATGATGATGCAATGGATATTTCCTTAATACTATCAGCAGGAACACACACGGCTACTATCTTCCAGTTAGACGCGGAGAACTTGAATATACCAGGACCACTATACAGACCATTAGATCCTAGTGCTCGCACGTCGGCAGAGGATTGAGGAATAGAAGAACACACGCCGGCGAACCATTTACGTTTGACGTTGACACTAATTGTATTATTGAGAGTTAACTCCCCCAACGAACCATCCGCACTTTTATTTAGCACTACAGTAGCCTTATAACTTTCCCCCGCAGTATAATATCCGTTTAATCGACGCACCGCCGTTTGCTGCCCGGAGTTCACTTCTGAGAAATTAAGTTTATTAATATTTGAATTGTCAATAAAAGCATTCTTAACAGGACCTTGCCCATTTAGTATTACAGTATAAGATATTTCTCCCTTTCCAGACCCAAACTCCAAATCGTTAGAAGTAGACAATTTACCTATTAATAAAGCTGATTCTTTTTTAGATAACATTGAAATAAAGATATCCTCAAAAGACATTCCTTCCGATAGAATATCACCAGTTTTAAGATATCCGGTTTGTTGTGCAGTAACTTTTATAGCTTTAGAGAGTTTACAATTACCGGAAGATTCAGAGCTTCCCGATCCGCTGCCTCCCTCCGAACCATTAAAGTCCGATATATCTTCCATAGTATGTTTATGCTTGTAAAAAGCATAAATCCCGTCATGGTTATGTCCTTTCAATGAAAATGGAGGATTATCCATCTCAAGTTCGTCAACCACTATCTTATTAAACTCAGCAGTATCCCCCTTAATGTGCCCTCCTACAGTAAGATTCTTGTCAACCGTCAGATTACCCTCTACGAGTTGCTCCTTATCTGATGAGATATCATCCCCGAACTCCCCCCATACCCTACGTTCGTCATTCCAAAATACGATTTCCCCTCCTATAGTAACATAATCCCCAGGACATCCTCCATAAGGATACGAATCCCATACCTTTTCCAAAGTATCGAATACACCCAAATTATGCACATCCTTCATCTTAAGAAGTCTTTAGCTATTGAAAACAATAAATCCCCTTGCTCCTTTTCTTTATAAGTCTGGCACACAAGTCCGGCAGCATAATAAATTATAGGTGTGTATATATGTTCACATATATCTATTGAATCGTTTTTTATAGAAGGGAAAGGCAAATACTTAGCCACCTTAACAGACACTGATTCTCCACCAATACAAGAATAAAACTCAAACACTTTTCCGGTCGGATAAGTCGTTATAGCACAAATCGGTTTGTCTATACCACCTCTTATTCCAGGAAATTTTGATTTCTGCAAAAAATAAACTGAGTCCGTATCTTCAATAGGAGTCACAACAGGTCTTCTCCAATCGCTCATTTGGAAAATTACCAATCTCATAAAATCGTCAGGAAGAGGCGTATAACCCATCCCTTTCCCCTTCGAACCACTTTCCCAATTAAGAGTAGTAGCAAAAGGAACTCCACCATCTAATAATCTGGAAGGAGAAACTTCTGCTACGCTCCTCGCCGCATCCAAAATTTTCTGTTCAATAATAGCGTCCATAGAAAGAGTATAGACATCATCAATAAAAAAAGTATTAACTTCATTTTCATCCAATGTCTTTCGGACATCCTTTATTACATCTTGAACGCTATAATTCATACTATTTCAAATTAGGAAATTCAATACCCAGTTCTTGTCCGTAAATCAATATATTCTCCTTACTCCGAATAGTCTTATCACATCCCTTCGTTAGCAGATACTCTTTAGCCTCCGCAAAAGAAGAAATATTCTCTTGGATATCTTTTCCAGTACTATTGGTAGCCTCTTCCCCATTGTCATCCTTAAGATCATTATTCTCGCCTAATGACTCCTCAGCTCCATCTTCTACCGGACCATCATCTTCCACGCCGTCACATTCCTCTTTTATTTTTTCCGTCACATGGATAATACTTCCAAACTGATCCAGTTTCTCAATACCCTCCTGCACAGCACGTTCACTTGTACGATATTGACTTTTTCCCCCGCTCATCGGTTCAAAAATGATTCTTCTTTTATTCCCGTTAATTTTTAGATTAAAAGAAATTTCAGACACACATTTATACACTTTTATCATATCCGTATGAATTAAAAAAGGGAGCGGGATTACTCCGCTCCCCAGTTATACACCCTGTTTATTTATTATTTACGCAGCTTTAGCCAACTTCAAACGAGCATGAGCTTTCGCATATCTCAGATAAACACAGCTAATTTCCTGCAATACAATCGCATCTGTATTTCTGACTCCCGAAGATTTCAAGTCCAGAATATTTCTACTCCAGCTCACAAAAGTACGCTTAGTCAAAAATTGAGGATCCAGCACCAAACCACAGTCACTCATGCCATTCTGATCGAACAGTTCATGATGAATAACCAAAATCTCCCCGAAATCAGTATCAAAGCTTTTAAACTTCAAACTCCAGTTCTCAACACTCTCCTTCAATCGGAACTTATCCGACTTAATTTTTGAAAATGCCGCAAGCATATCACTACCCGCAAATAAAATCTTACGCTTATTACCTACACCTACACCTGTAAACAAATCCTTCGTGATATCCACCAATTCATTATCAGTAATTTCAGCCTCACTTGTAGCATCGTTCCAGTCCCCCACAATAATATCCTTACCGGCCATCCACCAAATACCACCGGTAAACCACACACTCTGTTTCTTCACCGGATGTTTCGCTTTACCTCTCACGCCAAACAAGAAGGTATTCTCCATCCCCATTCTCATATCAAAGATAGAATCCTCTTCCAAGTCACTGAAATTCCATTCAACCTCCTTGCTCTGCAGCTTATCAAGAGTAGACTGTTCTACCTGCGTCATGAAATTCTGGCAATACTGTACCTCAGGAGTAGGAATATTGCTAAAAGAACTCGTCTGTGCGTCAAGTTCAGCACAAGCCTTTCCCATACGTATGATAACAGTACCATTCTCAATAGCAGGAATCCATATGTTATTCCCGTTACCGTCTTTCTTACCGTTTACCGCATATACTAAAGGATTTCCTGATGCAGCTGCTCCCGAAACACAAAGTACTAGCTCTTTTGTATCCTGCGTTGCACCATCATCTTTATATCCCATTACACCAATTACACGTATTGTGTCAGCTTCGCTGAACATATCAGGATCATTCACCACAAGCTCAGCCGTATTACCAGTAGTCTGAGCAGTAAAAGCAGCAGTCAGTTTCCCCTTAATCGGACGTGTACCCACAGTATAATATTTCACCTCCATACTCTTGGTACTCATAGCCTTCGCATGACGAGTAATCTGGTCAATCGGGGTAGCCATAGGTCTGATCTTCGTAATTCGTTTGTCAATCTCCTGAGTGTAAAGCTCATCCACAGCCTCTTTCCCATCTGTGATTGTAGCGGCCCCCGGAATAGTCTTACCAGCATCCGGCAAGTCCACTGCTCCTTCAGCAAATAAAACGCTACCCGAAGCTCCCGTAAGAAATGCCACGAGCATAAGGAGCATAGCTCCTGTCACTTTGAATAAAAAACTTCTTTTCATTTTGATGTTAATATTAAATTAATAATTATGATTTTTTCCCTCTGCTCCAGATATCATCGGAGTCATCATCCGAATATTTAGCCAATGCGCCCTCAATTACAGGCTTCTTGCCGGCCTTATTACCTAAGGCTCCCTGTCCTCCCAATTGAGGAGGAATCCCATCCGGGATTGTATTCTTTTTCTTCTCCTTGTCAATTTTTGCGTTTCTTCCTCTTATTTCAGCCTCGCGCGCAGCATTCTCAATATCCATGTCATGATTCAATCCCTTCAGCAACATTAACCATGTATCTTTAGTTACCTTATCCACGATAGCATCCTCCTGAATCTGAGCAAACATTTCAAATGCTTTATCCGCATCTTCATCACTGCATCCCAATTCATTTTTCGCTTCTTCCAGTGCATCCAGCGAGATTGTTATATTCTGTTTCGCCGCCTCTTCCAACTGGCTGTTTTTCGACTGTCTTTCAAGATAAGCATTCTGCTTTTCCACAATCTTTTCCTTCATCTCCGGATCATCCAAAGCAGCTCTGATTTCATCCTGCCCAAAATTATCAATCAAATATAAAAGCGGATTTTCCCCCTTCGTCATGGCCAAGAACAAACTAGCTATTCTCGGATCTTTATTAAAAGCTCCCAACAACTTTTCTTCATTCTCTTTATACCCCTTCAATTCACCGTCGTAAGCGTCATAATCGTCGTTGATTGAACCATACAAAGCCTCCTCGTCATCATAATTCAAATCCGGCTTCTTTGCTTTCATCCGCTCAATAAAACGCTGTTTTCCGCTCTTAACTACCTGTTCTTCCGTATCTTCCATATTCATATTGTTTTTACGTCATTCTTACTGCGAACAAATGTACAATCCATCCTTTAATATGTTTTTCTACATATTAACGAGTATCTGTTCATTCTCATTAACTTTGTATCAGTCAGCATGATAGTAACTCATTTTTTATAGCCTTTATGGGAAAAAGAGGAAAGAAAGGACGATTTTTCGAATATAGGGACGAACGCAATGCAGATTTGCTATGTGTATTTAGAGAATGCGTCATGAACTCACCAGCAGATGAAAGCATGGAGGAAGTCTACCAGCGCATGGTAAACAGTAAGTCCACGCGTTTCTGGGTTTCCGAAGAGCAAGCATCAAAAGTAGTATCCTACATGATGAAAGGGAACAAGATAGACTATATGAGCGACAATAAAAGGAAAATGTTCGAAGAAATATATATCCGCGTCATGAAAATGAGAGAGGAAAATCCGAACATACGACTATTCCGGCTGGTAGAAATAATAGTTTCTCAGGAAGCCCCATGCTTCTATATGACATCTGGATCAGCAAAAGTAATAATCAGTCAGATAAAATCAAAATGGTGCAAACGAAGATTACAATTATTGCCGTTCTTACGATAATATTTTTCTTGAGAATCCCGTATGAGCCATATGGGATTTCCTCCACTTCTCCTTGGTGGACACATTTCACATACCTGTTTTTTCATGGAGACATCATACATCTCCTATGCAATTCATACGCTCTATGGTTTTGTCTGGATAAAAAACGTTTCTCACCGAAAATCATCATTCCGGTATATCTCATCACCGTAGCAGCATCTTTCATCATATCATCCCCTATTCCCATCATAGGAATATCAGGAGCCATATTTTCCATTATAGGCATCAACCTATCAGCAATTCCCACCAAAACTAATATCATATATACAATTATAATACTTGCTACCGGATTCTTCGTTCCGCATATATCAGGGCTCACCCATTTAGTATGCTTTATCATGGGATTTATATCATCAGTCATCTATCGAAATATAAAACGCTTTAAGAATGACTATTGCTGACATCATAAAAGAGGATAAAAAGAGGCTGAACGCGATCAATAGCACATTCAATCCGTTGACTGGAGAAGGAGCACCATTAGAACGCATTCCCCTAAGACTAGCTGATTATGCTCTTCCCGTCCAATACATCCCTAAATCAATGAGCAACAAAAAACTCGTGATTGAACTTTCCAAATACGGCTCCATATTCAAGTTTTTAAAGTCCATCAACGTCCCCGATAATGAAATGGAACAGGAACGGGAGAATCTGATAAAACAATTTGTATTATTAAGAATAAAGCACGACTTCCCGTTTTGGGCATATTCCTATGTCAAAATAAAAAATAAATTAGGGGGGAAAAACATACCATTCAAGCTCAACCGCCCCCAACGAAAACTGCTGCTGGTACTTGAGCAAATGAGACTGGCCGGAGTTCCCATTCGCGTCATACTTCTTAAAGCCCGCCAATGGGGAGGATCAACATTAGTTCAGATATATATGGCATGGATTCAACTTGTTCACAAAGAAGGATTCTATTCCGCCATCGTAGCGCAGGATGCCGGAACTTCACGCAAAATACGAGCCATGTATTCCAAGATGCTGAAAGAGTATCCACCTGAATTGCTTGAACTGGATTCCTCCCGAAAATTAGAATTAACGCCCTACGAAGGTTCTCACAATGACACCATTATTTCCCAAAAAGGAGAAGTAGCCCGAGATTCCGTTATATGTATAGGAACAGCCGAACGTCCCGATTCTATCCGCGGAGGAGACATATCTCTGGCACACATGTCCGAAGTAGGACTTTGGAAAGCCACTGACGGAAAAACACCAGAAGACATCATCCGGTCTGTATCATCTTCCATCCTTCTTGAACCTCTGACAATGGACGTTATAGAATCAACAGCCAACGGGACCGGGAATTTTTTCCATACCGAATGGTTAGCAGCCAAAGACAAAAAATCAGATCGAACACCGATATTTGTCTCATGGTTTGAAATCGACATGTACTCCAAGCCATTTAAGTCCGAACGGGATAAAGAAGAGTTTGCAAACTTCATCATAGATGGAAGAGAGAATACAGAAGAAACATCCCGTTCCGAAAGCGGACGTTACCTGTGGAAATTATGGAAAATGGGAGCCACACTTGAAGCCATCAATTGGTATGTCACCAAACGAAAATCTTACAATTCACATTCAGACATGGCAGCAGAATTTCCGTCCGATGACATTGAGGCATTCAAACACTCTGGGAAAAAAGTATTCGACCAATATTCCGTAGAAGAATTACGAAAATACTGCCGTGATCCACGTTTCAAAGGCGAAGTCAGGGGAGATGCTACAGAAGGGAAAAAAGCACTGTCAGGAACAAGATTTGTGCAAGATAACCAAGGATTATTCAAAGTATGGGAACTTCCCGACAAAGAAATAAATGTCAGCAACAGATACCTGGTAGTAGTCGATGTCGGAGGACGTTCCGACGCTGCCGACTTCTCCGTCATAACCGTATTAGACAGATTCTGGTTGATGTACGGTGACAAACCCGTCATAGTAGCCGAATGGAGTGGGCACATACGTCACGACCTGCTATCATGGAAAATGGCACAAATAGCCGAGTTCTACAACCGTGCACTTCTGGTAGTCGAAAGCAATACCTACGAGAAAGACCAGGACACCGACGGAGATCACACCGAATATATCCTTAATCAGATAGGAGAAGTATACTCCAACATGTACAAGCGTGAAGCCTCTGAGCAATCCATCAAGGAAGGACGTCCCACCATGTGGGGATTCCAAACGAATCGTCTGACCAAACCTCTGATTATAGACAACTTAGTGAAATACATTGAAGAACAACTTTATATAGAAAGAGACAATGATACCATCGACGAATACCTCTGTTACGAAAAGAAAAAGAACGGAGCCTTCGGAGCAATAGACGGCAAACATGATGATAAGCTGATGACACGGGCCATCGCTCTTCACATCTCCAACAATATACCGATACCCAAAATAATAGAAAATAAACCCAAAGCAGCCAAAAGAAAAATCGTATCTGCGGCTACTTTATAAAAACATAACAGTATGATCAAAACATTAGTAAATTACATCCACTACAACGTGGACGAATTAAAATTGAAGTTTGCCATCCGTATGGCAGACAAAGCGCATTCCCAAAACGGAAAACGCTACTTCGTTATGCCAGACGAAAAAGACAAGCTAATAATTATGCACCGCCCATCATTCAAAAAGCTGAAAAATACCGGACGGATGTCATACCATGCCAAAGTAGCAGATCTAAAACGTGAAAGTTTCTATTTCACACCGTACTCTGTCAGTGTAAAGAAACAAAATGATCACCCCTCATTTTGCGAATACAAAGACAATGCATCTTTCCTTACGATCGAAACAGAATCCATAACTCCCGGCATTCAGGAATCCAAACGCATCATGTTCCACAAATACATGAAAGAATCTCGGCTCCAACGAAAGAACAAATATCGGCTACCACTTCTCACCCGTTTAAAATTAAAGTTCAAAATACTAGCCGTCCAGTACAAGATGGCAGTCAGATAAAACAAAACGGGTAGCCTCACCAGCTACCCATTATCCTATTTCATTGCAGCCTGCAACTGTTGCACAGCCTGTGGATTAGCGTTCTGAGCTACCTGTTGTTGAAGTTCCGGTGAAATTCCTTGCGGAACCTTCCCATTCTCTATCTCCTCCCGCTGGCTCTTTATACTTTGTAACAATCTGTCTGCAAAAGGAAAATTCCCATTTTCAAGCAATTGTTCTACACTGATTTGTCCCGCCTTCCATATTTCCATCAGGAAATCATTGGCAATCATCCGATAAACAGGAGTATTAGCGCTCTCTACGATAGAAAGGTCAAACTCAACATCATTTATCTTCTCAGGATCATACTCCGAAACACCATTCGCATTCTGTCCCACAATATTGAGCACCCGTTTACTATCATAAAATTGCTGAATGTTCTTCACCTTCTTTATACTCGACTCAATAATAAAGCTAGAAAACGACTCTAGCAAATCAAGCAAAGAAGAAGAAGAGTTCTGCTGCTGTTGATTATATAACGAAGCACTCATACCCGAATATCCGGGTTTTCCCTGAAGTGCTCCGGTCACCCCCGTCACATCCTCCATCAAGTTCATCTGCATCTGCAACATTTCCGAAATCCCAATATTCGTACTCTTATTCGCAACCTGTGTAGGAACCTTATCCGTCTTCCCCGAAGTATAAACAATCACCCCATTAAAACGTGCCCACTCATCAGCAAAATCCTCCACAGTCATATTCTCAGGTATACATTCCTCCGGAATCAGCAGTGCTCCCTTGGCACTGGCTCTGATTATAAAGTCATTCAGCGTAATCAATCTATTCACATATCTCTGCTGATCAATAACATCACTCACAAAACTATGAATCTCCCCATCAATGAAAGGATACAATTTGATCGTGTATGGATGACTTCTATGTTTATAAGGAGTCTCCCCCTCCATCAGACATTGCCCAAAAGGAGTCAGAAAACGATAATACCAATAATCATCCATAAACCAGTCATACTCAATCAACGGGATATCATCCTGATCCATACCAGCAGCTATACCCTCCTCTATTCTCGCCTGGTTCTCGGCCTCTATATTGGAAAGATTCTCCACCTCATCCTTATAATAATCGCCATTCAAATAGTCATGGCACCTATATCTCGGTTTCTGTTCTTTCCTCCACACCTCTATCACCCGACACAGATTTGTATCATATGGAGATAGAAAATCAATATTTTCCAATCTGCTCTTAGCTAACCGATCCGCATACTCCGACAGAAATTTCCTATCAGCAGCCAAATTATATATTTCCCGAAACCTCTTATAATCCTCCGGAGACCTGGCAAAAGACACGCACAACCGTTCAAAAGTCAAATCATGAATCTCACCGATAAGAGACACATCCCAATGCCGCACATCCCTCATCACCCCATCAAAGAAAATATGATTCGGACTGACCATATCACTCCAGCAGTCCATCTTGTCATTCCTCCAGTCATACGTCTCCTTCTCAAAAGCTCCGCCACTGATAAGAAACTCCTCAAAGATTCTCCCATTCACCTCCTGCATGCGGTTTGCTTTCCAATTACATTGCAGGGCAATACTCATTGTCTCCCCCAGCTTCTGTTCATCCCTGTCATTAGCCGTACAAGTAGGCTCCTTACTTTGCCCTCTATACACTCCCATTACCGTACGAACCAGCCTCCTTATCAGATTATTTTTCAAAGGAATACTCCCCTGTTCCATGATATACTTTTCCTCCGTTATCATCTTCCCGTTCCCATCTTCCACCATATCACTCCATTGGTCCCCGTAAGTATATCTTTTATTTCTGGAACGTTCCTCACGATAAGGTCTCAACCCATCCCAGCAATGTTGCGCCTGAAGCAACACATCAAAATTATTTCCTAAATCCCTGCTACTCTCTCTTTTCACACTGTCCAGTTCTACATTATCCGTAATCCTCGACTTGGGTATCAACCTTCTTTTCGCCATGACATCATATTTTCGGCAAAGGAAAACAGAACCTGACAGAAGCACATTCTATCCATTAATCATAAGGGGCACCACTATCAATGGCACCCCTCATTCCAGCTATCTTATATCCTTTAGCTCATCTATCATCTCCATCTTCATTAGATTAATCTCCATCTCAATTTCTTTCTTCTCCTCCGGATCAGACTCCTTAATAGCCCTTCGCATGTCATCTATCACCGACTTATATTCCTTCATCACCTGATATCGTTCATACTCCTTAGAATCATAAAGAAAATCATACTTCTCAGCATACTCCTCAATACCCATCTCCGCTTCATTCTCATAACCCCTCAAACGCTGTTCCGTCTCCTTCAGTTCATCCATACATTGATAATAAACCTCATTTACCTTCCTAAACTCTATTTTATTATCGCTACCAGACACGAACCTGTTAGCCACCGGGACATTGCGCCACATCCGCTCATCTTCATCCCATATCATTGATATAGTCTTATACAATTGATTAGCCGTCTTCCCCATACCACCTAAATACCCTTCGAAAAGATGTTCAATTGTAGCTGGATTCAAATCAACATTCCCCTGCCTATACTTATCTCCACCTGATACTTCATTGATAAACTCCGCACTGTTTACCATCCATTTTGCGGTTCCGCTATAAGCCTTTGTCCACGCTGGCATCAACTCATTATAGTCCCCTTTCTTATAGATTGGCTTACCAAAGAAATCCCTGTTTGCAAATACCTGGTACAAAGGTTTCCCAGCATCAGGAACAATTACACTAAGTGCGTCACCATTGCCACCCAGTGGATTAATAGGAAGTAACTCTGTTAGTTGGTTCACCATATCAACAGAGGCTTTTTTTACGTCTACTTTCCCGTCAATCCCGTTCATATTGCCTTTTCCCATCTGATACCACATTTCCCCCAATCCGTAAAACGCTCTTAATTCAATGGGTAAGGGAATAGTTATAAAGCGCTCACCCCCTGTCCAAATACAAAAGTTACTTCGTCTGACCCATTCAGGAAGATTATCATAAGCATCCCTTTTTCTTATCCATTCCGCTTGTTCTTCATCAGTCATGTCATCATCACCATCACCTATCAGCATTCCGATAATAGCATTATTAATCATTGGCATCAATATACCGGCAGCTGCAAATCCTCCAATGGAAGTATAGAATTTAGATTTACTCCTCCCATGAAGCTCCTTGAAGTTATTCAACGACTGTACTGCTGCATTGAAAAATAAGAATAAGCTCTTAAATGTTCCGGCTCCAAGTCCACCCGCCCCTTTCTTATTAAAATTCACTGTAACCTCTTTAGCATCCTCGATAGATTCAGAGATACCCCTCCCCATTTCTCGGCTAGTCTGATAAGTCGTAAATCGACTCACATTCTCAGCGCAACGATTCATAAAGCTAACAGCATCAACAATAGCATGCATACCGGAAGATACGCTCCCCAACGTTCCATTCGACTTCTTCACATGTCGATCCATCTTCTTCTTGTACTCATTCACATTATGCAATGCAGTATATCCGGTTTCTCCGCCATTTTCCAAAAATTCAAGGAAATGCCTGTCTCTAGAATTACGCATGTCTAGTCTGCCTGATTTATACCGTGCCATTAGTCCGGCAATAGCACCAATATTCTTTACTATATTCTTATCGAAACGCTTAGCATACTTCCAATCCTCCTTTACCCAGATAGCAGATGTAGAGAAGATAACATCCCTACTCATATTACTCAATACAAAAGCTGGATTCCTAGTAGTAAAGTTAGCGGCCAGTTGTCTGTTCAATCTTCCAATAAGTTGCATCATTTTATGATCCGATGCGTCTGGATTAGTCAATCCGTTAATAGCTTGGGAAGCTCTCGGATTACCATTAATATAAATCACATACTCTTTTCCTCCGCTTTTCACAACTACTGTATGTTCATTCTTCTCACGTGTAGAAGCACGATAGTCAAGCTTTATCCCATTGATAGATTTGGTAGCCATCCCATTCTTTCTCAACTCATTCATTCTCGATTCATGAGCTTCAATAGCATTACCTATTTCATCCGCTGTAGCATCAACAGAAATATCTGGAATAGACTGTACCCATTTAGGATTTTCGCTGGAACCGGCGTTTTCATACCACATCGTCTTCACCGTAGTCAAAGACGTAGGATGGTTCAGAACCATATTGAGGAACTTCTGCTTCATCAGATTCCTATTCCCCTGCAATATACCACTTTCAGCCATATTCCCAATATTAGCAAACGGATCATCAGCCTGAGATTCCCTACCTAAAGCAGCTTTTACAGGAGCCTGAAAAGCGGAACGCTCAGATAACATATACTCATACACATCACTGGCTATTTTATCATTCCATCCACGCAACGGAACATAATACTCAAACATATTTCTCACCTTGTCATAGGTACTCCTTGTCATTAATCCGCTTTCGTATGACTTCTTTAGCGTATTCTTTGTCGCCAGATTAATCTTCTCCCAAAGTTGATCACATAATTCTCCATGAGCCTCCTCGAATTGGTCCACAATCTCCTTTGCAGCCTCTTCATAGTCTTCCTCTTCTTCAGTAAGTTGTGTAAGTCCCGAATAATCCCTCATGCGGTTCATCATATATTGCTCCTCATAGAAATCCTTCTTCTGAATATTCAATCCATCTAACTTTTCCTCCCACTCATCATAGCTGATATCACCCTTATCGAGTAATCTGTTGACATCAGAGATCTTTTCATCAAACTCATCGTTAGCAGCTTGTTCCGCATCCCGTTTAGCAAACACAATATTTCTTTCAAGTCCATGTTTCGCCATCACATAAGCATTGACTTCATCACGATTCACCTTTTTATCCGTAATCGCTTTGATAGCATCCAACATCGGACGAAGAAACTTATCCTTATACACTTCTGTTTCAAATGCGCTCTTGCTGCTCATTTGATTTTCCGCCATATAAGCATCCTCGAAATATTTTAAGACCTCTCCCGATTCTTTAATGATGGCATCCTGTAGTTTTTTCAGCGCAAGCATACTGTCTTGATAAGCCTCTTTCCATCGATACATTCTATTCTTTGTCTTATCTAAAGCATCCTCATACTCTCTCTTCGCAATATCTTTCTCCTCCCGCTCATCTGTGTCTTCTTCCCTGAACCTAAATATCCGGTCACTCACCTCACGATCTTTCGCAATCCTATCCGCCTTCTCCACAATGCCGTCTCCATCTCTCAGACGATTCATTGATTTCCATAGAATATACCTCAAATCCTCATCTCGTAAAGACTTCGGCAATTTAATCCCCGCCCGTATAAGCATATCAGAGAAAAACTTCTTTATCTTCTCCCAAACACTCCTTTCATGAACATCCTCAAATCCCCGCTCTGCAAGAGAAGCTAAATACTCTTCCGTAGCAACTCGGATATCAAACTTATTTTTATGAACCAAACGATTAATGCGATCTCGTATTTCTTCGCTTCCCCCCCTGTATACATCATCCAAAAACACATCAAACTCTTCCCCGAACATTTCGCGAAGTCCCTTGTGAGCCACTACCTCATGAAGTATAGTAGCTTGTGCATCTTCCACACTATTCGCATTCGGAAGCACAAACACAACTTCACCAGTCTTCGGGTCAAACCACCCTTTAGATTCCTGTTTATGTTGTAGCATATCACTATCTGAATCCGTCAGTTCATTCACATCCCGCACAATACGCACAAGAGTATTCAAATCACTGGATAGAGACTTTACAGAAGAGCTTATTTCGTCTCTTGCTTCGTTTCTTTTTCTTTCAGATTCTGCTCCATCTTCTTCTCGTATTCTTCCAGAGTCAGTCCTTCCGCTTCCGCTCTTTTCCTCATTGCTATGCGGAGCTTCATCGTCCCGCAATTCAGCATCCGCTCCCAATTCTTGTCGAAGTAATCTTCTTCCTCTTTCATTTTCTTTTTCATAACCAATAAAATCTAGTATTTTAGTTACAACCTCGTTGTTCTGTATGGGGCCAAAGAATTTATCGAATCCTTGATATATCCCAACCTCTAATGAGTAGACAACACATTCCTCCTTAGCTGCCAACTCACTTTCTCCAAGTTGCTTATAAACTTCTAAGGCTTTATCAAACTTTGCTTTTTTCGTTGGATAAACAAGCGCAAACAATCCATTTATATCTTCCTCTGATAGTTCTAGCTTGCGAATTGCCCGATGGAAGTTTTCATGAAATAATGAAGACTCATAATCCCCACTTCCATTCTCTGCAAATATAAGTATTCTATCATAAAATGGAGAATAGAACGCAGATGTTTCCCCATCGGAAGCTATTTCTTTTATGTCATTCAAAAAACGATCATCAATAATACCAACCGCTTTAGCCTGTTCCACTGCCGTATCAGCATCCTTGATAATAAGTATATCCCCGCTATTATAACGAGATGCGAAATCATTCTGTACACGAATAGCCTCATCATAACGACTTTCATTTCCATCTTCAAACCGAAAACGAATGTCACCATTATCGCCGGAAAATTCGCCATTATTATCCGTCGCCGATTTTATCTGTGCTGGCTCCATGGCTATCCAAACCCGATGTCGAGTACCATCTTTATCATTATATCGGCCACCACCAATATGGGTAACGCCGTCATAACCTAATGATACAGGTAAATCATACAATATCTCTTGCGCCTCGTTTTTTGGATATTCATTATATTCAAAAGATTCTAAAACACTTTTATATACACTTTCATTCGTAGAGTCTTCACCTATCTCCACGCTAATATCATCTGGCAATGCTTCTTTCCAGCCTTCAGCAATATTATGGCTATTTATGTCCAACGGGTGACGTATATTCAAGAATACGCCATACACCTGCTTCTTGTCACCCTTGCCCTTATCCGTATAAGATTCCGCGACTTCACGGTCATTAGTAAAGTAAGAACCTTGCCCAAATAACCCGAAATTAGAACCATAAGTATTGAATATTGTAAATCCACCGGTAGATGTACCATGATAAACCACCAAAGGTTCCCCATTCTCATCCAAAACTTTTGAAGCATTCTCCGGATCATGTTCCCAGTCACCAAACCAATCCTTAAAAGCCTCTGATCTTACTTGAATCCATTGCCTTTCATCCAGCCTTGAAGGTCTCCCATTCGGAGCTTTCATATGCCCCGCATCCTTTTCCACATTGACAGGCTTCACACTCTTATACTCTGCAAACGGTTTCGTTTTACGACGGGAAGAATTAACCCACTTTTCGAATATCTCCTTAGATACGCCTGTGATATTTCCAAGGCCTTTCCATCCTGGAGAATAATTGGAAAGATACGCTTCTTTCGCCTCATCCATAGAGTCGAATCCATACATAACCTTATGCTCGTCGAAAGAACCATCATCTTTAACCTGGTCCACAACATACACCCCATCACCTGTATCTCCGAGGAATATATCAATATGATCACCATCCACACCTTCAGTACCCCGAATATAGCCATAAGTGTTATTCATCTTGACGCTCCATGACTTGCCGGCAGCATCTAAGCCGCTGCGCTCACTACCTTTTGGATTTTCAATAGTAATATCGAATCCATCAACCTTTATATGACCCTTCTTGTAATTTCCGGCTTCCTTCTGTGCTTCCGTAGGATTAGTATCTACCTTTTGTTCTTCTTCATGCAAAATATGTGCGTCATTCACACGTTCAGCATATTCAAAAATAGATTCACCTTCTACGTGTTCAGGAGTCGCAAATATTGTTTTCTCTTCTTCTACGTCTCTTCCGGATATGTTTTCTGATGTAGTTCCATCCTCAATACTGCCTTGCAAGCCAGCTTGTACATCTCCTCTTTCGTCTTCGCCTGTTCCAGTTCGCCCGGACGAAGCAACTTCTTCTCCTTGCAGAACTGCATCGCTTTCAGCAGTTCCTCTGTTTTTTCTTTCGGTGTCATTATCTTCTTTATTTAATTCTTCTACAAATCTACCATAAAATTCATCTGCATCAAAGTCTTTATAACGTTCCCCAACAGAAGGAATAATCTGTTCTTCATATGTCTCGTAATCCTCGGGTGACATGTGGAAAGACTCATCACACCAACGCTCATACGCTTCGTATTCCGCTTGGCGTTCGCGTTCAGCCATAGCCTCCCGTCCTTTATTGATGTAGTTGACTAAATCCCCCTTGGTACGAGCAGATGACAACACCTCAATGATTGCATTACGTCCAGCATTCGGATCATTCTGATCAAAGAAGTTAGTACCATTCTCCAAGTCCGCAAGCATCAATTGTTCTCCAGCTTGCTCAATAGTCATACCACCATTTTCTTTGGAAGCAAACATCCCAAACATACCACGGGCATCTGTATTACTAAAACCAGTTTCACGCTTATAATCACCATATAAAAGAGGAAGTTTCCCGTTACCAAGCATTACAGCTGCCAATTCTCCACCATTCAAAGGTTCTCCCATAGATTTTATTCCCTCAGCTGCCACATCTCCCGGCTGTTCACGGGTAGCTTGTATCTGAGCTTCCATTTCATTCCAATAGTCATTCTGTGCTTGTGCATCCGCCATCTCATCGGTCCATGCTTTCTTATCCATTTGGTACTTCTCAAGATTAGTACCCACTTTCGGTTTTCCCTTTTGAAGCTTCTCAACCCTTTTAGCGGCCTCAACCTTCTGTGAGTTCACAAACTCATCCGTTTCCGCATTATCAAGACCATAAGCACGCATATCTCCCAAGGATACTTCCACAGGAACTTTATGATAAACCTTATTCCCTTTCTTATCAACCGGGATAGATACCACCTGATTCTCTTCAGCAGATTCCGTTTCTGTAGCGGCAGGATCAACCACCTGTTCCTGAGCAGGAATACCTTCAATAGCAGTTTCCTCAATAGGAACAACATCTATTTCTTCGGCAGGTTGTTTTCCCTCATTATCTAACACATTGCTTTGTTCATCCGGCACTATCTCATCATTTACAACGTCGTCTCCTGCCAAAGCATCAGAATTTGTATCATCAGGAATAATGATAGATTGCACTTGTTCATCAGACAGTTCGATGATTTGTGACTTTTTCCCATTATATTCAATAGGCTCATCAAATTGCAATATAGTAGAGCCATCACTTTTTGATTGTACAGTGGCAGTAGCCTTGATACCTTGCATATCAAGAGAAACAACATCCCCAGGTTGAATAGATGCAACCTCCTCCGCTTTCTCCTCCGCTCCAGGAGTTTCGATCTCTTCAGCATACCTTGCCGATTCTTGTTCACGTATACTTTGTGCAGTAATATCTTTCAATGCATCAGCATTGTTAGACGATTCCAATCTATACAAATCATCAACAGAACGCATCTCAATCTTTCCTGTATCATCGCGGACAACAAAACGGCTATCAGATCTCTTCCTATCCACTATCCCATTCTCATCAACAACGATCTTCCCGTTAATAGGGAACACATGCTTCTTCTCATCTACGGTAAGAGTCACGTCATAGACATTTCCATCTTGATGAGTAAGATTCGTGATATATTGGTTAGATGTAGCAACCTTCTCATCTATCGCATCACGAATACCTGTAATCATTCCGTTAAACCTCGACTCCGCATTGATATAAACTAACTCATTCGACACATTTTCTCCAGCGTCTGCACGCTGTCTCAATAATTCATATCGACCATCATCGTCAGCAGATAAAAACTCATCGTCAAGTTTTGATTCAACATTATTGAGTTCTTTGAGAGCCTTTCTTTTTTCTTCCTTATCCGCCTCAGCTAATTTATAGCCTTCATCAAAATTCATCTGAGACTGAACCAACTCATCAGGAGTATCATCCTCTACCTTTCTCTTCAAGTCAGCCAAACTAGCTCCATGATAGGCCTTCAGTCTCCCAGCATAAACCAAAGCCGCCTGCTTACCTTCATCACTTATATTTGTATCAGACATCACCCCTGAAAGAATTGAAATCAATTCTGAATCATCCGCCTGATCAATTTGCCCTTTAAGATCCATCCAATCCTTGGCACCTACAGCATCCGGGCCTGCAGCAAAATGATCAGCTTCATTCAGTTTCTTTTTAGCATTATGTTTTTCTATCGCGTATCCGAATGTCTTTATACTGGAAAAGAAACCACCAAGCGCAGAAACGCCGAGGAATGTATCTATCTGAGTGTCAGGATCAATCATATCAGATAACTCATTATCTCCGACTGTTAACGCATTCATCGCCATTCCTGCCTGTTCCTCCAAGTACTCTCCAATCGTTCCGTTCCATTTCGTTTTAGTCTGAAAGTTATTAATAGCTCTTGCGATATCACTTGATTTTATATCTCCAATTATCTTATTGACCTTTCCCAAACCGATCTTACTCATTCCCTTCCCCACGTTACTTCCGATGAAACTACCAATAGGAGCAAGATAATCACCAAACATTTCAGAAAAATTCTCAATCGTACTAGCTCCGTATGCCTTTACCAATGCTTCCAGCGGATCATCTCCTCCTTCAGTCCCCTCAAAACGGTAATATCCATCACTGTCAACAACAGGTTTCACCTCGCCAATCGTTCTATCAACAGCATCCGCAACAGTCCTCATCGCTCCAGTCGTCCCAGTCATTATCCCGGCACCGGCAATATCCCCAGCCACACGTGCCGAATTACGCGCAATCCTCCCAATCGTACTTTTAGCCGCCTCTTTACCGAAATCAGATATAATCCTTTTAGCCGCTGCCTTACCCACCGATTGTCCAGTACCCGTAGCAGGATTAACCATAAATTCAGCCATAAAAGGTAAAGATTCAGCCGTAGTTGATCCCGCTTTATACCCTCTCCCCAAGTCTCTGGAAAACTCTCCGTTAGCTGCAGCTTCCAGTGCCACGGCATCAAGAAGAGTCTCTTCCTCATTTGTTAGAGGCTGATTCTCGTTATACTTATGCACAGCATTCAATATCGAAGTAGACTTCGACATATCAAGCATTCCCATATCCCACGTACTCAACTTCGACAACTTATTCCAAAATCCACGTCCAAACCCGCTAACACCAGCGATTATTCCCGTTTCATCTTTATGCTTTGCCTCATTCATTAGTTCTTCGGCCTGACTAACAGATTCAGAGGCAGAATGCAAATTCTTTATCTTTTCATCCGTATGTATGGGAGATAAAGGGAATCCACGATGAACATCTCTACCAGCCTCAGAAACGCCCTCTACAATCTTTCGAAACCAACCTTTTTGATCATCTTCCTCCTTTTCCTTTTTTGAATGCTCCTGATACGCTTTTTTCAGTCCTTTATCAGTAGCTAGTTTCTGTTGAGCAATCTGTTCTTCAATCCGCTTCTTTTCCTGCTCCCTTCGCTCACTATCCGTCGGACCATCCATCACCTCCTTTAAATAAAAGTCTGTATCTGGTTTCTCTTGAATAATCGGTTTAAAGTCTCTTACGCTATCCATCTGTTGAACGTGAGAAGAATCAACAGAAACAGGAGGATCAGACTTGACTTCAGAAGTTTCACTTGGTGCTTTATCAAAAGGAGTAGCATCCTTGTAAGCAAAAAGAAATCCACTTCTCTCCGACACTGGTATATTGTAATTTCGCCCATTAGCAACATATTTTTGCGTAGCGTCAGGATAAGTCTTTTCAAATCCCTCTACTTCGTTGTCAGGTATATTATACGTTTTACCGTTTCTTTGATATATTGGCATAGTTTCATATTTTTATTTTATTCCGCATATTTGGCATAAGGATCATCATTAGACTCATATTTAGCATATGGGTCTTCTTCTGTATTATCACCCTTTATTTCTACTGGATCAATCTCACTTAGAGCTTTCATTATTGCTGAAGCGCGCGGACTCTTTGTCCAATTCTGCTTCACAAAATCCTCTTTTTCCCGTGAAGTCATTTCAGAAACCTTTCTTTTCCACATCGATTCTGATATTTTATCAGGTCTAAAATCTTTAGATAAAACATCGAATACCTGCTGCATTGACCCCTTCCATACATTCTCATAGATACCAACATCATTCCCTGAACCATCAGAAAATCCTATACGCTTTCCCCTTGATATTTTTCCCCCCATTGCTTTAATACGTTCTTCTTGTATTTTAGTCGCATCTTCCTGAGCTTTCTTACGCAATTCATGGTTAGCCCATTCAAGAGAAGTAGCATTATTTTGTGCATCTTTACGTAATTCGTAATTTCGATCACTATCAGCCATATTGAACTCATCACGTGCCTTATTCCTTTCCTTAGCATCTTTATAACGCTCATTATCTGTCGTTACTTGCTCCTTATGCCATTCTCCCGACCTCTTCCAATTTACATCATCCCGATCTTTCTGATAATTGAAACCGCGGTCCCTATCATAAGCCGTCAGTCTAGCGTCATCCCACTTTTCTTGCATCTTCCTGCGTCTATCAAGTATTTCTTGATAACGTTTAGTATTCGCAGCACTCATAGATGTCTGCTCCACATTCTTCGCCCCCTTTCCGGTGAAATACAAATTGGAAATAGCAGAAACGCCATCGGCAATAGCAGATATAATCTGTCTTGACTTCTCACGCTTCCTTTCTTTCGCCAACTCTTCTTCGGTAGGCATACGGCTTTTATACATAGCATCCGTCACATCTCCAAGGCTATTATATTGTTTAGTCGGATGCTCCATCTCAGGTTTTGGAGCTACTTGTTCCACACCACCCTGCTCATGACCTTGTAATGAAGCCACATTAGATGAATGTTCAATTGTTTCCTGTTTATTAGGCACATGATCAACGGATGGTTTAACCACAGGTTGTGCTTCTGGAGGAGCTGCAATTGATTTATCCTTATCAGGTTCACCCAATATCATAGATTGTATCGGTCCCATAATTATTTGTTTGGTAATATTCCATTCATTATTCCAGAACCGGCAGAAGACATTCCACCAATAGCACCAGCAATATTATTAGCTTTCTGCTGTTCGTTACCCAATTGAGCATCGAACAATTGAGCATCCCGAGCTTGGTACTGTGCTTCAATAGCATCCTTCCTAGCTTCTCCATTAATTGCTATATTACTCATAGTTTCAGCAAGAGCTTTATTCTGCGCTTCTTTTTCGATAGCCATGCTCTCTTCAGTTCCTCCCATTACGGCAGACGTTCCGGCAGCAGCGGCAGTACGATCCTTCATCGCCTCACGCATCTTCGTTATAGCGGCCTGAGCCTCCGCACGTTGGGTACTATCTTCGTTATATCTCCTGTCAAACCACGCCTGGTTCTTATTTTTCTCATCCGCAATCATGCGTGCCTGTTTACGTGCCGATTTCGCTCCCATGATACCACCGGCTATAGCACCACCAACCTTTAAAGCTCCTCCGACAATTGCTCCTAACATATATACATATTTATGATTAATACTTAGAATTACTGTACGAAAGTATCTGATTTACTTTGTACGATAATTCTAAGTATTAACCTACTGCAATCTAATGTATATGATTGTAGTTTACATTTACGAAATATGCCACAGCCAAAAGGAAAGACGGGAAATCCGAACGGTCGCCCGAAAGGATCTATTAATAAATCTACTCAGATGATTAGAATGGCATACGCCAAACTACTGGAGGATAATATCGAGAAAATGCAAGAAGATCTTAATTCTATCGATAAACCGGAAATGAGATTGAAACTGTTAATTGATATAAGCAAGTTTGTCGTACCCGCCCTGTCCAGCGTTAACATAGACACTTCCGAGAGAGCACAAAGTTCTTTCGAAGACAGATTTAAGAAGCTGGCAGCAGAAGATGAAAAAGGCAGCCAATAAGCTGCCTTCATCGTTTACTTTAATGGTCATTTACACAGATTTTTCCACCTCTTACCATCCGATTGTAAATTCTCATTTCTCCAGTATCGGCATTCTCTATCTTAACATCCACTCTTGCCATTTCCGGGATATCCTCAGGAAGGAATTGATTCATCCTCTCCATCACATCCTTAATGTTGTTAAACCCTACATCTGCAATTTCACCAATCTTTCTTTTATTAAAATAGAGAGTACCATATATCAAAGATTTATAAGAAGATACGATTCTGTAAGACTTCGGTTCATCTGTTTCCAAAATTTTCTCTTGCTCATTATTGATCTTAACACCATTTACAATATACTCATACAACGCTTCACACATCCGGGTAGTTCTATACCAATCTTCACGGATATACCCTTTTGTTATTCTATGCCCTGAAGAATGATTCATAGCAAAAGCAACATCATCATCAGTATACCCTAGCTCATTTCTACAAATAGTAGCGAACGAATGCCGGAAGGTATATGAACTCATTTTCCCCATCTTATGGTATTTACATAGTCTAGATATACCGGCATTGATGCCAGCGTTAAAACTATCCAACGTACTATATTTCTCATAGAAGTTAAAATAATATCCACTTCCTTCCTTTGCTCTATACTTCCTGATAAGATGTCTGATACATTCTGGAATAGGCAACTCACAATATGCATTATCCCGCCGGGAATTTCTTGTTTTACATCTATTATATCTGATGGTATCATCATCACACATTTCTTCCTTCAAGCAGAATAAATCAGCAGTGCTAATACCGCCTAGAAAAAGAATGAGAGAAGCCACATCCTGCCCAATCTCTTCAGATTGAACCATCATTTTAGTTGGAGGAAGATCTGCTTTCATGAACGCTCTTAATACATCCACACTTACCGATTTCTTTTCCGGCATATCCGCTTCAGGGATTTTAATACGGAGAAATGGATTACTTTTGATTCGAATTATATCTCGATCCTCGTCATTCAAATCAAGCATAGCTTTTCGAAAGACCTGCCTTATACATATTGGATACATTTCTTTTGCCCTAGCCGTACTCGATAACGATTCAATCCATTGCTCCAAAACCTTTCTTGTAAGCTGAGAAAACATTACTCTATTTGTACCAATGAATCTTTCCAAATTACCTATTGCCAAATAATAGTTCTTTGCATTTCTCTCCTGCCCGTGATTATACATAGCATCTGTAAACTTCTTGGCATACTCACTAAAACATACATCTTCGTCAATGGAATTAAGGTAAGCAATGACCTCTTGAATAGTCCAATTTTTAGAATCAACCTTATTTATTTTTTCCGCATACCCAGCAATTACATTTGCACAGTATCTATTAACGTTTACATCCTTAAAAACACCATTCACATCCGGTGAATCAGATATTTTATCTGTTTTGATATACCCATTTTTTCTATTATGTACAACCTTGATATACACTGTGTACAATCCATCACTTCTTTTATACTTAACGCACGCTTTAAATGTAGCCATAGCAACATGTATTATTAGTGCGCGCTTAGTGCGCATCACTTTGCAAAGATATTATTTTTTAGTGCGCAAGCAAGCATATTACTCATAAAAAATCATGTATAACCATATTAAAACAAAAAGGCGATTGAAGCACCTAACCAGCTTCAACCGCCCTACAGTACGCTATTTCAGCGTTTTTATTTATCCTTCAATTGCTGCCTGAGCCGCTGCTAATCTTGCGATAGGCACCCGGAACGGAGAGCAACTAACGTAATTCAAACCTACTCTATGGCAGAACTTCACTGAAGACGGTTCACCACCATGTTCGCCACAGATACCGCATTTCAAATCCGGACGGATAGCACGGCCCTTTTCTGTAGCCATACGTACCAACTGACCTACACCATTCTGATCGAGCACCTGGAACGGGTCTACTTTCAGAATCTTCTTTTCCAGATAAACCGGAAGGAAGGAAGCGATATCGTCACGAGAATATCCGAAGGTCATCTGAGTCAAGTCATTCGTTCCGAATGAGAAGAATTCAGCAGATGAAGCAATACGGTCAGCAGTCAGAGCTGCACGAGGAATTTCAATCATAGTACCTACTTTGAAATCAATGCTGTCGCCCACTTCTTCAAACAACTTGGCAGCCTCTTCACGAATCACCTTCTCTTGTTCCTTGAATTCATATAAAATACCGGTCAACGGAACCATGATTTCAGGATGTGTCTCTACTCCTTCTTTCTTCAGTTCAAGAGCAGCACCCAAGATAGCACGTGTCTGCATCTGAGTTATTTCAGGATATGTATTTCCCAGACGGCAACCGCGGTGACCCAACATCGGATTGTGTTCACACAGCGATTCTACACGTTGCTGGATATATTGCAGGCTTACACCCATCGTATCAGCCATTTCCTGCTGTCCCTTCGTATCATGAGGAACAAACTCATGCAAAGGAGGATCGAGCAGACGAACTGTCACCGGACAACCGGCCATTGCTTTAAAAATACCCTTAAAGTCGGCTTGCTGATACGGAAGAATCTTAGCGAGTGCTTTACGACGTCCTTCTGCATTTTCTGCCAGAATCATTTCACGCATTGCCTTGATCTTTTCACCTTCGAAGAACATATGTTCCGTACGGCAAAGACCGATACCTACTGCACCAAAGTTGCGTGCTACTTCCGCATCGTGAGGAGTATCCGCATTGGTACGTACTTGCAGACGGGTATATTTATCCGAGAGTTTCATCAAATCGGCAAAGTCTCCGGAAAGTTCGGCAGCCTGAGTTTCTACCTTACCATTATATACTTCGCCTGTACTACCGTTCAAAGAAATATAATCGCCTTCTTTCAAAACAATGCCGTCAATTTCTACTGTACGAGTCTTATAGTCGATATTCAATGCTCCTGCACCGGATACACAACATTTACCCATACCACGAGCTACCACAGCAGCATGAGAAGTCATACCACCACGAGCTGTCAGGATACCCTCTGCAACTGCCATACCGGCCAAGTCTTCCGGAGAAGTCTCGATACGTACCATTACCACTTTCTTTCCGGCAGCATGCCATTCGGCGGCATCATCAGCGAAGAAGACAATCTGACCGGTTGCAGCGCCCGGAGAAGCCGGAAGACCGCGAGTCAGTACTTTCGCCTGTTTCAAAGCAGATTTATCGAATACCGGGTGAAGAAGTTCATCCAGTTTGTTAGGTTCTACACGCATCAAAGCAGTCTTTTCATCAATCATGCCCTGACGGAGCAAGTCCATTGCGATTTTCACCATAGCCGCACCGGTACGTTTACCGTTACGAGTCTGCAGGAACCATAACTTACCTTCCTGTACGGTGAACTCCATGTCTTGCATATCTTTATAGTGGTTCTCCAATTTAGTCTGCAATGCATCCAGTTCCTTATAGATTTCCGGCATAGCTTCTTCCATTGAAGGGAATTTCGCAGCACGAATATCTTCAGTCACACCTGCCAGTACAGCCCAGCGCTGAGAACCAACCTTCGTAATCTGTTGCGGAGTACGGATACCGGCTACCACATCTTCACCTTGTGCGTTGATCAGGTATTCACCGTTGAAAAGGTCTTCACCTGTACCGGCATCACGAGAGAAGCAAACACCCGTTGCAGAAGTGTCACCCATATTACCGAATACCATAGCCTGTACGTTTACAGCTGTTCCCCATTCATCAGGGATACTTTCCATCTTACGATAAAGGATAGCACGTTCGTTCATCCATGAATCAAATACGGCACAGATAGCTCCCCAAAGTTGTTCGTAAGCACAAGTCGGGAAATCTTTTCCAGTCTGTTCTTTCACAGCGGCCTTGAATTTCTTCACAAGTTCTTGCAGGTCTGCTACTTCCAGCTCGTTATCAAGCTTCACTCCTTTTGATTCTTTTACTTCTTCAATGATTGCTTCGAACGGATCGATATCTTCCTTGTTCGTCGGCTTCATGCCCAGAACAACGTCACCGTACATCTGTACAAAACGACGATAAGAGTCCCAAGCAAAACGGGCATTACCAGTCTTGCGGATAATACCTTCCACCACCTCGTCATTCAGACCCAGGTTCAGAATAGTATCCATCATACCCGGCATAGACGCACGGGCACCTGAACGTACAGAAACCAACAATGGATTTTCGATGTCACCGAATTTAGATTTCATCAATTCTTCTACACGGGCAATGGCCTTTACTACTTCATCTTTCAGCAACTCAACCACTTTATCACGTCCCAACGTATTATACTCCGTACAAACTTCTGTAGTTATTGTGAATCCGGGAGGAACGGGAATTCCAATTAAATTCATCTCGGCAAGATTGGCACCTTTACCACCTAACAAATTCTTCATGTCGGCCTTTCCTTCTGCCTGACCATTTCCAAAGGTATAAACTCTTTTTTTATCCATAATATTGTGTTTAAAGTTACATTATGATTTTTTTCTGTTCGCAAATCTAAGTATATTTCGCAAACCAGAAAACTTTTTGAGAAAAAACTTTCTATTAAAATGCAATTTCGACATTACAATCTGGAATATTTTCATAGACACGAAAGTTTTCCAAAAAAAATACCTACTTTTGCATCATAATTATTAGATTGGTGTAAAAGTGGCAAGAAAGAGAAAAGAACTTCCCCTGCTGGAGAAGGTAACAATAACGGATGTGGCTGCCGAAGGAAAAGCCATCGCAAAAGTAAACGACCTGGTGATTTTTGTTCCTTATGTAGTGCCAGGTGATGTTGTAGACCTGCAGATCAAGCGCAAAAAGAACAAATACGCCGAAGCCGAAGCTGTGAAATTCCACGAGCTGTCGCTCGTACGTGCCGTTCCTTTCTGCCAACACTACGGCGTATGCGGCGGTTGTAAATGGCAGGTGCTCCCCTATTCGGAACAAATCAGGTATAAGCAGAAACAAGTAGAAGACAATCTGAGACGCATCGGAAAGATCGAACTTCCGGAAATTTCACCGATTCTAGGTTCTGCCAAAACAGAGTTCTACCGGAATAAACTGGAGTTCACTTTTTCGAACAAACGCTGGCTCACGAACGATGAAGTTCGGCAGGATGTGAAGTATGATCAGATGAATGCTGTAGGTTTTCATATTCCCGGAGCTTTCGACAAAGTGCTGGCTATTGAAAAATGCTGGTTACAGGACGACATCTCCAATCGTATTCGTAATGCTGTACGCGATTATGCTTACGAGCATGATTACTCCTTCATCAATCTGCGTACTCAGGAAGGTATGTTACGGAATATGATTATCCGCACTTCATCAACAGGAGAGCTGATGGTCATTGTCATCTGCAAGATTACGGAAGACCATGAAATGGAACTATTCAAGCAACTGCTGCAGTTCATTGCCGATTCATTCCCCGAAATCACTTCTCTCCTATACATTATTAATAATAAGTGCAACGATACGATCAATGATCTGGATGTACATGTATTCAAGGGAAAAGACCATATGTTTGAAGAAATGGAAGGACTGCGTTTCAAAGTCGGTCCGAAATCATTCTATCAGACCAATTCCGAACAGGCATACAATTTATATAAGATAGCCCGCGAATTTGCCGGACTGACCGGAAAGGAACTGGTATACGACTTATATACCGGAACGGGAACCATTGCCAATTTTGTATCCCGCCAGGCTCGTCAGGTGATTGGTATCGAGTATGTACCGGAAGCTATCGAAGACGCAAAGGTAAATGCCGAGATTAATGAGATTAAGAATGCCTTGTTCTATGCCGGAGATATGAAAGATATGCTGACTCAGGAATTTATCAATCAGCATGGACGTCCGGATGTGATTATCACCGACCCTCCACGTGCAGGTATGCATCAGGATGTGGTTGATGTTATTCTGTTTGCCGAACCGAAGCGGATTGTGTATGTAAGCTGCAACCCGGCTACGCAGGCACGCGACTTACAACTGCTTGACGGCAGATATAAAGTGAAAGCTGTGCAACCTGTAGATATGTTCCCGCATACGCATCATGTGGAAAATGTAGTGTTGCTGGAGCTTCGATAATACGTTAGTTGAATTGTTCGCAAAAGAAAAAAGAAATGGAAAAAAGACCGAGAAGAACTCCTGCAGAAAAAGCACGTGCCCAATATACGAACTATGCAGTCAAAGAGCCCATGGAACTAATGGAGTTTCTGGCTGCCAAAATGCCGGACGCAAGCCGCACGAAACTGAAGTCATTACTGAGCAAACGGGTGGTATTGGTAGATAACGTAATCACCACTCAGTTCAACTTCCCGCTGCAACCCGGAATGAAAGTACAAATCAGCAAGGAAAAAGGAAAGAAGGAATTTCATAACAGACTGCTGAAAATTGTATATGAGGACGCTTATATCATTGTAGTGGAAAAAATGCAAGGACTCTTATCTGTCAATACCGAGCGACAAAAAGAGCGCACCGCTTATACGATTCTGAATGAATATGTACAGCGCTCGGGCAGACAGCACCGTGTGTTTATCGTACATCGTCTGGACAGGGATACATCAGGATTAATGATGTTCGCAAAAGACGAAAAAACACAACGGACATTACGTGACAACTGGCATGAAATAGTGACTGACCGCCGTTATGTAGCTGTTGTTGAGGGAACAATGGAGAAGGATTATGACACTGTGGTTTCCTGGCTGACGGATAAAACTCTTTATGTAAGTTCCAGCGATTACGATGATGGTGGTTCAAAATCCATCACACACTACAAGACAATCAAACGTGCTAACGGTTATTCACTGTTAGAACTTGATCTGGAAACAGGACGTAAGAATCAGATTCGTGTACATATGCAGGATTTAGGACATCCTATTATAGGTGACGGAAGATATGGAGGCGAAGAATCGCTTAACCCGATCGGAAGACTGGCACTCCACGCCTTCAAACTTTGTTTCTATCATCCGGTGACGGGAGATTTAATGGAGTTTGAGACACCTTATCCGGGAGAGTTTAAGAAGTTGTTCCTAAAGAAATAAAATAATAAAATTCCCCTTATTTGCTGGCAACTCTGTACATAATTAGCCTTCAATAAGGGGAACTTTTATAAAAAAATCGATATTTTTTCCAATTCCACAATTCTTTTTTAGATCTTCACTAATTACTCATTTCTAAAGTAACGGTTCCTTGATCTATATTATTTGAATACAAACGCCCTGTAAGATATCGGCCTTCAACATAAACATCTGCTAATATTAATAAAGGATAGCCATTACCATAATCCAAGAATAAATCTCCATCTTCAATCCACCAGCGGACATCTAAAACAGCCGCTACTCTATCCCAATCATAATACCATTGTTCATCTACACCAAAACCATTACTCTTAAAGGTTATTCCACTTTCCACCGGACTATTATCTACCCAAAATCCTAAATCACCAACCCATGTACGCCCTACTATGTGATCAAATATAGTTTCATCATCTTCGCACGAAGTAAAGCCGACCAATAAAGTCAGCAACATGAGAACACCTACGTATTTTTTCAAATTCTTCATAATTTTCTAGTTTATTGCGTTTATTATTGCAAAATTAGCGTTTTTATTTTACTATATGCCTTAAGATGCAAGTTTTTTGTACCTTTGTCCCACTAATAGTAAAATTTACACATGAAACTTCTTTGGCTTGATTTAAATAGCTCCTATGCGCACTCATCGCTGGCATTGCCTGCATTACATGCTCAAATAGCAGATGACACTACCATTGAGTGGTGTACAGTATCGGCAACCATCAACGAAAATACCGGAATGGTAGTCAACCAAATCTATCACCATCAACCAGATATTATTGCTGCTACCAACTGGCTATTTAATCACGAGCAACTGTTGCATATCGTTTCACGTGCTAAAGCTTTGCTACCTCATTGCTGCATCGTACTCGGCGGTCCGGAGTTTTTAGGAAATAACGAAGCCTTCTTAAGAAAGAACAAATTTGTCAACGGAGTGTTTCGGGGAGAAGGAGAAGAAGTATTCCCAATTTGGTTAAAAGTATGGAATCACCCTGTAAATGAGTGGAATCAGATATCCGGATTATGTTATCTGGACGAATCAGACCAATATCAAGACAACGGTATTGCCCGTGTCATGAACTTCTCTCAGCTCGTCTCACCGGAGAAAAGTCGTTTTTTTAATTGGAGCAAGCCTTTCGTACAACTGGAAACTACCCGAGGATGCTTCAACACATGCGCTTTCTGCGTCAGCGGAGGTGAGAAACCGGTTCGCACCATTTCATTGGAGGCAATCCGCGAACGACTGAATGTTATCCATCAGCATGGCATCAAAAATGTGCGTGTACTCGACCGCACTTTCAACTATAATAATAAGCGAGCCAAAGAACTTCTTCACCTCTTCCGTGAATATACCCCGGACATCTGTTTCCATTTGGAAATTCATCCGGCACTTCTCTCCGAAGAATTAAAAGAAGAACTCGCTATTTTACCTAATGGTTTGCTACACCTCGAAGCAGGTATTCAAAGCCTTCGTGAACCCGTATTAGAGAAAAGCCGACGTATCGGAAAATTATCTGATGCCCTTCAAGGTCTGAAATATCTTTGTTCCCTTAAGAACATGGAGACACATGCTGACTTGATAGCCGGTCTTCCTCTCTATCACCTATCCGAAATATTTGAAGACGTTCGTACACTTGCCGAATATGGTGCAGGGGAGATACAACTGGAATCATTAAAATTACTTCCCGGCACAGAAATGCGAAGAAGGGCGGAAGAGTTAGGCATTCAATACTCTCCTCTCCCTCCCTACGAAGTTTTGCAGACTAAAGAAATTTCCGTAGAAGAATTGCAAACCGCCCACTATCTGTCCCGTCTTTTAGACGGATTCTATAATACACCTACATGGCGAAGTCTGACTCGTACCCTCATTTTGGATAATCCGCATTTCCTGCATGAGTTACTTGACCATCTAATACAGACAGATGTCATCGACACTCCTTTGAGTCTAGAAAAAAGGGGACTTATCCTCTATAATTTCTGCAAGAATCATTATCCCGATTACGTGACACAAGTCAGTATTGCATGGATAGAAGCCGGTATGTCGTTAAAAAAAATCCCCGCTGAAAAAGTAAAGACAAAACGCCAAGTTCCTCCCGATAATTGGGAAATTATATATGGTTCATATCGTGAGAACCTCCGGTTATGTTTTCTTCCTATTGACGAAGAAGGACATGGCTATTGGTTCGGATTTGAATCGGAGATTCAGAAGATAGAACCGGTATTTAAAGCAAAAAGATTATCTTAAATACAAACATCACAGAATGATAACAAGAACTATGAGTCCTGCAATGCTCAGAAAAGAAATGGTTGTAACTATGCCATCTATATTTTCCACCTCATTTTTTCTCTCAATATCATTCAAGATTTATGAAAGATGAACCAATCAAGAAACTAGAACTTATCACTCAATACATAAAAAAACAGCTATATAGGTTTTGTTTCCATAGGTGCGACTGGACACGATAAATGTGCTTAATACACCTATACAAAAAAAGAAAAGTATTCTCATATTATGTAAAATAGCTATTATTTATTCATTACATAAAGCAGCATTTTCACTTTTTCACCGTCCATAGAATAAACTATACTAGCACACTATATGGACGCTTATAAATATCAGTTAGGTACTCTTTGTCTATTATTACTCCCCTTATCCGTAGCAGGACAAGAGTGGAGCAAACAAGATTCATTGAGGCTACAGCAAACATTAAATTCTGAGCAAGAAATCAGAATCAATAAGGAATTCGTAAAGAAGACAGAACAAAACATGTTATATCATACAAAACCCTTTGTTGACTTTGATCCAACATTACCGACTCTTAAATCAACAATCATATCTCCGAAATTACCTTTTCATACTCATAACATCTTTCGACAGACCAATTCTACTTTCTTACCCACTTATTCACGGCTCAAAATAAACAAAAATATCACTCTGCATAGTAAAAGTAACTTTAGTGAAAGTTCAAACCACTTTCATATCCAAACTCAAATGGATTATAAGCTCTCTAAAAAATGGTTTCTTAGCATATATGGTAAACAAAATCTGGACACCCGAAGATATCGTGGACTTTCCTCTGAAGCAATACCAACCACACTAGGCAGCGACATTGTTTTAAAAGTAGGTAAAGGCTGGAAATTGAAAACCGGCGTACAATATCAATACAACACCATACAAAAAAGATGGGAATGGGTGCCTCAGATCTGTATTTCTTATGAATGGTAAAAAAGGAATCACATGATAAACGATTTCATTTTCCATTTATTCTCGTACCTTTGTAGTACGATTAAAAAACATCCTATAATAATGAAGAACTTTATCAAGGGATTCCGGTTTACTCCCTCCAATTACCCGGCTGAAGTAGAAGCGAAAATACAGAAATACAGAAAACAAGGTTACAAACTCCCACCGCGCAAAGTACTGCGTACTCCCGAACAACTGGAAGGAATCCGTGAGAGTGCCAAAATCAATACTGCCCTGTTGGATTATATTTCGGAGAATATCCGTGAAGGAATGTCGACTGAAGAAATCGATGTCATGGTATATGACTTCACCACAAAGCACGGTGCCATCCCTGCTCCTCTTAACTACGAAGGATTTCCTAAAAGCGTCTGTACCAGTATCAATGATGTGGTATGCCACGGTATTCCCAGCAAAACAGAAATACTGCAAAGCGGAGATATCATCAATGTAGATGTTTCTACCATTTACAAAGGATATTTCTCCGACGCATCCCGTATGTTTATGATCGGTGACGTAAGTCCCGAAATGCGCAAACTGGTTCAAGTGACTAAAGAGTGTATGGAAATAGGTATAGCCGCCGCACAGCCTTGGAAACAATTAGGAGATGTAGGCGCCGCTATTCAGGAACACGCAGAAAAGAACGGATTCAACGTGGTACGCGATCTTTGCGGGCATGGTGTAGGAATGCAGTTTCATGAAGCACCGGATGTGGAACATTTCGGACGCCGGGGAACAGGAATGATGATCGTTCCGGGCATGACCTTTACCATTGAACCGATGATAAATATGGGTACTTATGAAGTATTTGTTGATGAAGCTGACGGATGGACGGTATGCACAGATGACGGACTGCCCTCTGCCCAATGGGAGAATATGATTCTGATTACTGAAACCGGAAATGAAATTCTGACTTATTGATGGAACTGATTCTACTTATTGTTATTGCCGCATTAGCAGTAATCTCGATTGTACTATCACTGGCAAAAGGAAATAATCATGCGCAAGCGGAACAATTACAGGCAGCCTTGCGCCAGCAAATGCAAGAGAACCGCGAAGAACTAAACCGCAGTATCCGGGAACTTCGCATGGAAATGACCCAAACGCTGAATCAGAATATGCAACAATTGCAAGACGTACTGCATAAGAACATGATGACAAACGGGGAACTGCAACGCCAAAAGTTCGACACAATGGCACGCCAGCAAGAGGTCTTGATAAGATCGACTGAAAAGCGGCTGGATGATATGCGACTGATGGTGGAAGAAAAATTACAGAAGACATTGAATGAACGCATTGGACAGTCCTTTGAAATCGTCCGCTCACAACTGGAAAATGTACAGAAGGGACTGGGAGAAATGAAATCTCTCGCACAAGACGTCGGTGGACTGAAAAAAGTATTGAGTAACGTAAAAATGCGCGGTACATTCGGTGAAGTTCAGTTAGGAGCATTGCTGGAACAGATGATGAGTCCGGAACAATATGACGCCAATGTGAAAACCAAGAAAAGCGGAACTGAATTTGTGGAATTTGCCATTAAGTTACCGGGTAAGGATGATGCGAACAGCACTGTATACCTGCCTATCGATGCAAAATTCCCGAAAGATGTATATGAGCAATACTACGACGCTTTCGAGGCAGGAGATACTGCATTGATGGAATCATCCGGCAAGCAACTGGAAACAACCATCAAGAAAATGGCGAAAGATATTCACGATAAATATGTAGACCCGCCTTTCACCACAGACTTTGCCATCATGTTCCTGCCTTTTGAAAGCATCTATGCAGAGGTGATCCGAAGAACAAGCTTGGTAGAGACGCTACAAAAAGAATATAAAATTGTAGTAACGGGACCAACTACCCTTGGTGCTATATTGAACAGTCTTCAGATGGGATTCCGCACGCTGGCTATTCAAAAGCGTACCGGAGAAGTGTGGACAGTTTTGGGAGCAGTTAAAACTGAATTCAGCAAATTCGGAGGCCTACTCGAAAAGGTACAGAAGAACCTGCAAAGTGCCGGTGACCAACTGGAAGAAGTGATGGGAAAAAGAACCCGCGCTATTGAACGGAAACTACGCCAAGTAGAACAATTGCCCCATGAGGAAAGTCAGAGAATTCTGCCGATAGCGGATGACGGGGATGATGAATAAAACAAAAATTATAGACCTTTTAAGATGGTGTCGCTATCCGGTTGGGATAGTGTCACTATGCTGGCTATATAGTGACACTATTTATAAACTAATTAGTTATCAGTTGAATAATTAATCTTCAATGCACTACATTCCCTCAGCACCTGCTTGGTATCCGTCACGTATCCCATCTTACACCCTTTCTCTATCTTGAGGCCAATAACCAAACTTTCCGGATCAGCTTGCTTTGCACGTGCAGCAGTGACTTTCTGTTTCAATTCCGTTAAAGTAAAATCTTTCATTACTTCCTTCCCTTCCGAAGTGTGAATTGTTACCACAATCCCACTGATTTTCTCCTCCATTGACAGCTCTTTCAATCCATAATTTCTCGCAGCACCTTCCGACAGTAGAACAGGAAACAATCGGTCCAACGCTTCTTCACTTTTATCTGTCAATGTAATAGACAAATCAGCACGAATTTGCTCAAATGCTCCTTTTACTTCTTTGAGTATAGTAGTGAGTGCAGCAATTTCACTTCCGCGATCAACCTGAAAAGAAATAACTTGGTATTCTTTCCTCTTACTTTCTTCCCAGGACTTCGTCAAATTCTTCACAATAGTAGACTTCAACTCATCCACTGAACATACATCATTATCGAACATCACCCTATTTTGTTTATTAACAAAAAGGGAGTGAACCTGTCTTGCTTTAATCTTAGAGGGTGGATACGCTCCATTAACCAGCTTGCTGTATCTCTCTCCCCCTTCTTTGAAAAAAAACATCAAAGATGAATAATCATCCGCTTCTTTCTGCTGAAGTTCAGACTGAATCTGTCGCGGAACTTCTTTCACTTCCGGCTGTGCAAACACATAAAGCGCTCCAGCCATCACAGGCACGGCAAGCAACAGCTTTAATCGTGCCCAACGATTGGTTCTTTCTTTTAACATCATAGTGATACGTTTTTTAAGTTTAGAGTGATTAAAGCCATTAGCCATAGAGTAGAGCCTTGTACCAACAGCTTTTTTCACCAGTAATAATTGATATTTAGTTGCATCGATGCCTGTATTAATTACGCCATTATCGGCTTCAAATTCATGTACTTCCTGCAACTCCCGTTTTAGTAGCCAAACGACAGGATTAAACCAATAAACAAGCAGGAATATCTGCATAAACAATAAGTCCAAAGTATGATGATTTCGTAAATGCATCGTTTCGTGGAGGAGTATTTCTTCGGACTGTTGAGAGTAGTCAGCTGCTGAAATAACAATATATTTACCCCAGCTAAATGAAGCAGTTGGCTGCTGAGGAATCACTAATACATAGTTTCCAAACTGTTTTTTCTCTGACGTACGAATCAACTGAATCAAACGACAAGTGGACAAAGACAACCAGATCAGTGTCACCAAAGCCCCCACTCCATATATAAAAGCTAAAGTCACAGGAATCCAATTCAAAGAGTTTATTTCCGGATTCTTTTCAGATATAAGAATAGGATCTTCCATCTGTTCCGGATTTAGAATGACAGACTCCGTACTTTGCAATATCTCGTGAATGGCATACAACGGACTATGCAAAAAAGTCTCCTCGGTAGTTGTCAGCTCTATAAGTGGAAGCAAAGTACATCCTAACAACCCAACCAACAAAGTGATGCGGTTGAAACGGAAAAAAGTACTCCGGCTCATCAGCAGCTTAAAGAAAATATAAAAGACCACTAAGCAACATCCGGATTTCAGCAGATAGAATAAAAAAGCTCCCATTGTGTTTTCAGATTAAAAGTTGTTTGTCCATAGAATAAAAATCGTATCTGTCCGATAGACCAGAGAGAGATTACTTCTTCTTTTTACTTTGCTCTATATACTCTATCAGCGATTTTAGTTCATCAACAGACATCCCTTCTTCTTCAATAAAAGAAGACACTACATTGATATAGGAATTATTATAATACTGGGAAACCACTTCTTTAAGTGCCGAACTCTTATACTCCTTTTCCGAAACAAGAGCATAATATTGATAAGTATTTCCGTAGGCTTTATACCCCACAAAACCTTTCTCCTCCAGCCCTCGAACAAGGGTAGAAACTGTGTTATAATGCGGTTTTGGTTCATCATAGAATGATAGAAGTTCACGAACAAACATAGGTCCATGTTCCCAAAATATACGCATAATTTCTTCCTCTTTGACGGTCAATCGTTTCATCTGTTTCATAGTCTACATATTTATTGTTCTTCCAATGGCACAAATATAATACTATTTTTCAAACAAACAACTAACACTATTAGTTAATCTACTAAATAAAGCAGTTGTTTAACTAATATTATTAGTAGATATCATTTTCACCTTATATTATATATACAATAAAAAAGGCATATCGCCTGATGAATATCCGATATGCCTGCACGACTGATCTCTAGTTATTATTTCCGCTTTCGGACAGGTAATACTATCCTGAGTACAATGTATCCTAATAATCCGGAAAGAATAGTCCCCGATAGCACTCCGAACTTAGCCTGATTCAACAGAACAGGGTAGTTTGCACCAAAAGAAAGATTGGCAATGAAAAGCGACACCGTAAAACCGATCCCTCCCAACAGAGCTATACCGGAAAGATTCTTCCAAGTCATACCCGGCGGCATTGGAGTAAGTTTTATCTTTATAGCCAACCAGGTAAAGAAATAAATTCCCGCAAATTTACCAAACAGCAACCCTGCTGCCACTGCCATCCCTACACTTCCCACCAACTCACCGCCGCCACTAAAGACAACGCCTGCATTGACAAAGGCAAACAACGGAAGAATCAGATAATTGACAGCTCCATGCAAATTATCCTCCAAAGACTGCAGAGGACTGATAACACGGTCGGAAGCAGATTCGACCTCTTTCAGTTTGGCAATCTGCTCATTAGTCAATACGATACTTCCCGATTCCACCACCGGGAAACCTGCAATTGTATGACGAATATGCTCGATATATTTTCCGACATCTAGACGGGGTTTCGCCGGAATAACAAACGCCAGAATAACTCCCGAAATGGTACTATGAATACCGGATTGCAAAAATAAATACCATATAACGACACCGATCACTAAAAAGAAAATCTTATTGGTAGTCCCACGCTTCCCTATAAAATAAAGTAAAACGTAAAGCAATGCGGCTATCAGAATATACCCATACGACACATGCGAACTATAAAAAAGAGCAATTACAAGGATACCTCCGATATCATCAACTACCGCAAAAGCCGTCAGAAATATCTTCAGGCTCAACGGCACACGGCTTCCCAACAGACTTAATACCCCTAACGAAAAAGCAATATCCGTTGCCATTGGAATGGCCAATCCCTGACTTCCCGCACTGCCCGGAGGACAGATTGACATATAAACAATCACCGGAAACAGCATACCGCCACAGGCAGCAATAAAGGGAAGCGCCGCCTTGCGGAAGGAAGAAAGCTCACCAACCAACAACTCCCGTTTGATCTCCAATCCTACCAGCAAGAAAAAGATGGTCATCAACCCGTCATTGATGAACTCGATCATCCGCAGATTCTCTCCGCCATGCGAAAGCAGATTAAAATTACCGATCTGCAAATGAAGTTCATGCAAAAGGAACTCCTGATAAACCGGAGCAACCGGAGAATTGGCTATGATAGCAGCCGCTATTGCCGCTACAAACAAAAGGATACTCGCCGCAATATTCATTGACGAGAAATTTCGCATTGTACGCAAAATTGTCATAATGAAAGGTGTTTATAGTATTTGATCCGCAATATATGGATTTTTTTAATCATTATAGCTCCTTAAAGCCAAGTTTTTCACCCAAAGGACAAATATTCCTGTCAGAATAAGATTCAACACCAATGTAAGTACGGAAATGACCAGTGCCGGACCGCCGAGATTATAACCCAATGCAATAAATATAATTCCGGCACCTACCTCACCGCGGGTAAACATACCAATGGAAAGTGCCAGTCGCTCACTCAACTTCCGGTCACGATAGAAGAACATCGGACAAAGTTTGCCTATATTCGATAAGAAAGAGACTATGACAACATGGAACAAAATCATTCCCCAGGACATCATCTCCTGCGAACCTGTCACCGAATGCGTTCCTGTATGAGTTTCCGCAAAGTTAACTCCGATAAAATGAGGCATACTCATACCTACCAAGAACATAAACAGGAAGGAGATTCCAGTAGAGACTTTTCGTTCTACAGGAGTATCGTGCTCTTTATGCTTCATGATCATACCCAATACAAATGCCGGCAACAGAACTTCGATATGGATACTTCCTTCTTCTCCATACAGCTCTTTACTGCCGAGATAAAGTATCTGCGTAGCCAGAAATATGATAACGGAATAGAAGAGAATAGCTTTCCAATCCTGCCGCCAGTTATACTTATTCAGTTGTTTCCATCCAATGGACAACAGCATAAATACAATAACCACCACAATAATCAGCTGCCAACGCAAACCAATCATCATGATCTGAAGAGGGATCATCAAAAGAATGGTATCCAGATCATCAAAAATAGCCAGGACCTGAATCTTCTTATATATCCAGCTGGACTTTAACCCGATAGCCGCCAGCATCGTAAACAAGATGCCGGCCGACGTAGGTGCGGCAAAACGACTTAGTAACAGATTCTCTTTCCAAGCCTCCCAACTATTCCAGTAATCAGGCGGAAGAAGCACGAATACATAATAGATAGCAATCATGAACCAAGGCAGGGCAGCTGTAGCCATCGCTATAAAATAATCCTCGGCATAACTTTTCCAGCGGACTTTGTCGAGCACAAACTCCCGACCCACATTAATCATTATAAAACTAAGACATACATAAAGTAGTATATTCGACAGGACCTTAACAGTTCCATATCCTTCTCCCGCTATCATCGGGAGGAATTGTGAAATGACGAGCCCCAATATCAGGAAGCCCGAAAAAGACAGAACTTTTCTCATATTTATAGTTGTTTGTTTCAAAAAAGGTGATTGCCAAGGAAAGCTCTGCAGACAGAAGACAATCACCTGGTGTATTAAAAAACTAACCGCAAGCCGATTTGTTCAGAATAACTCTCTGAAAAATCGCTTGCGGTTCATTTTTTAATCCAGCTTCAGTACGGCGAGGAAGGCTTTTTGCGGCACTTCCACATTACCGATTTGTTTCATTCGTTTTTTACCTTTTTTCTGCTTTTCAAGCAGTTTACGTTTACGGCTTACGTCACCACCATAACACTTCGCAGTTACATCCTTGCGAACTGCCTTAATAGTTTCACGAGCTATAATCTTAGCCCCGATAGCTGCCTGAATAGCAATTTCAAACTGCTGGCGAGGGATTAATTCTTTCAGTTTCTCACACATCCGGCGTCCCATATCATACGCGTTATCGAAGTGAATCAGCGTAGAAAGCGCATCGACCGGTTCACCATTCAACATGATGTCCAGTTTCACCAACTTGGAAGGACGGAAACCATTGGGGTGATAGTCGAACGACGCATATCCTTTCGAAATACTCTTCAATCGGTCATAGAAGTCGATCACGATTTCACCCAAAGGCATGTTATAATATATTTCCACACGATTACCGGAAATATACTCTTGTTTCAAGAGTTCTCCACGTTTCCCCAGACAGAGGGTCATAATCGGGCCGATATAATCGGTAGTCGTAATAATAGACGCTTTGATATAAGGTTCTTCAATATGGTCGATCAACGTCGGATCAGGCATACCACCGGGGTTATGCACTTCTTTCATATTACCTTGTTTATCATATATATTATAAGATACGTTAGGCACGGTAGTAATCACATTCATGTCGAATTCACGATCCAGACGTTCCTGTACAATCTCCATGTGAAGCAATCCGAGGAAACCGCAACGGAAACCGAAGCCCAGTGCCAATGAAGATTCCGGCTGGAAAGTCAGCGAAGCGTCATTCAACTGCAATTTTTCCAAAGAAGCACGCAGATCCTCAAAATCTTCCGCCTCAATCGGATAGACTCCGGCAAAAACCATTGGCTTCACTTCTTCAAAACCCGCAATCGCTTTATCACACGGACGGGCAACGTGAGTAATGGTATCTCCCACTTTCACCTCTTTCGAGGTCTTGATACCCGATATAATGTAACCTACATCGCCCGTACGAAGTTCGTTACGTGGAACCAGTTCCATTTTCAGTACACCTACTTCATCGGCATCATACTCTTTTCCGGTATTAAAGAACTTCACTTTATCTCCCTTGCGGATTACTCCATTTTCGATCTTAAAGTAAGCGATAATGCCACGGAAGGAGTTGAATACAGAGTCAAAAATCAATGCCTGCAACGGAGCTTCCTCATCACCTTCGGGATGCGGAATGCGTTCGATAACGGCTGCGAGGATTTCCTCCACGCCCATTCCGGTCTTACCGGATGCACGGATAATCTCATCACGCTTGCAGCCCAACAGTTCTACGATTTCGTCCTCTACCTCTTCGGGCATGGCACTTGCCATATCACATTTATTGATAATGGGGATAATTTCGAGATCATGTTCGATAGCCATATACAGATTGGAGATGGTCTGTGCCTGCACTCCCTGCGATGCGTCTACGATAAGCAGCGCACCTTCGCAAGCGGCAATGGAACGGGATACCTCATACGAAAAATCCACGTGCCCCGGAGTGTCAATCAGGTTAAGGATATACTTTTCACCTTTGTAGTTGTACTCCATCTGGATAGCGTGGCTCTTGATGGTGATACCTCTCTCCTTCTCCAAATCCATATCATCAAGCATCTGCCCGTTAGTCACCTGAATAGTGTTGGTAAACTCCAGCAAGCGGTCTGCCAGGGTTGATTTACCGTGGTCAATGTGGGCAATGATGCAGAAATTTCGTATATTCTTCATTCTGAATTCTTATTATTTTGTCTTTTTGGTGTGCAAAGATACGTAAATGGCGGAATATAAAAAAATGCGTTGATAACATTATAATCATGTACCAACGCATTTTTTTATTGCTTAAGTGAGTTACTCGCTTAGATCAATTTGATGAAGAGTTCACCTTCTACTTCTTCAGCAGAAACTTTATCTTCTCTCAATAACCAGCCAAGGCCGAGGAACAAATCTTTGTCAACCAATTTAGTTGCTTTTTTCAGTTGCTTGGCAGTCATTCCTTCTGTTTCATTCAGTGCATTCCAGATATTACCTGCGATTACACCTGCTTTTTCTTTCAACATTTGCTTTTGAAATTATAGTTAGACATGCTTTAAAAATCATCCGGCCCGAAAGCTTTCAGATTTTATTTCGGGGACAAAGATAGTTATTTTTATGTTATATAACACTTTATTGAATCTTTTTTTGCTGATTTTGTAATAAAAAAGCATTTTATCCCCTTATTTAGGGTGTTTTTCGAGGTATTCTACCCAGATTCTTGCCGCTTCTTCCACCATTTTAGCACACGGACGTTTGCTATAATATTGAGTATTACGTTCTTCGGGAACAGTCGAAATCGGCTCTTTTTTCTTTAATCCCAACAATTCTCCGCAAATCAACGACCCGTTGCGTTTTTTAAATTCGGCAGCCAATTCCTGCACTACCGCATAGTTTGCAGCTTTTCCTTCACGATCTGTCGCTTCGGTAGCTCCGGTTTCCAGTCCGGCTATCAGGAACAGTCCGCAAGCAGCCCCGCATGTCTCACGCATCCGCCCGATTCCTCCGCCAAAAGAGGCTGACATACGCACTGCCTGCTCCTGTGTGAAACCATACATATCGGCAAATGCAGCTACTACAGACTGCGAGCAGTTATATCCGCTCTTAAAAAGTTCTACAGCTTTTTGTATTCTATCTTCCATGCTATTTTCTGTTTTTATTCTATTTCCAAAGCCATTGGACAATGATCTGAATGTACGGCATCGTTCAGTATGCTGGCACTTTTCAGCATCGGACGTACCGGCTCACTGGTCATGCAATAGTCAATCCGCCAGCCTTTATTCTTGGCACGCGAATTAAAACGATAGCTCCACCACGTATACTCCTGTTTCTCCGGATAGAGCAGACGGAAAGAATCAATAAATCCTGCAGAAAGGAAACGAGTCATCCATTCCCGTTCTTCGGGCAGGAAGCCGCTGTTCGTGGCATTTCGGACAGGATCATGAATATCAATCGGCTCATGACAGATATTATAGTCACCGCAAAGGATAAGGTTCGGACGAGTCTTGCGCAGCTCTGTCACATATTTCTGAAAGTCTTCCAGCCACACCATTTTAAATGCCTGCCGTTCGTCTCCGCTCGTTCCCGAAGGATGATAAACACTGACTACGGACAAGTCGCCAAAATCCGCACGGATAAAACGCCCTTCATTGTCATAAGCTTCTATCCCCATACCATATTCCACATGATCGGGTTCCTGCTTAGTAAGGATCGCCACACCGCTGTATCCCTTCTTTTGTGCAGAATAGAGATAAGCCTTGTAACCCAAAGCTTCAAATACTTCTGCCGGATATTGGTCCGGCTGTAGTTTTGTCTCTTGCAGACAAAGAATATCCGGATTCTCCTGCACCAGCCATTCCGGCAAACCTTTAGAAACGGCAGCACGAAGCCCGTTCACATTATAAGTAATAATCTTCATCATTTTATAGTTTATAGATTTATGTTCGTTTTATGAAAACAGCAGCATTATATTCAATGCCGAAACAATGACTGCAATAGCATATAATACAAAAGTACTCCAACGGCTATTGACATAATTCCCCATTACCTTTCGGGATGAAGTCAACCCTACTTGCAGGAATACCGTGAAAGGCAACTGAATACTCAATATCATCTGCGAAATCAGTAATCCCTTGAATGGATCGCCAATAAAGAAAATCAGCAACAGCGCAATTCCCAACGAAAGGATTACTCCTACCTGCGAGTGACTGTCTTTAATATGATATGACTCTCCAAAGATACCTGCAAAGATAGAACCTGCCGCCATTCCGCTTGTTATAGTGGACGAAATACCTGCCATCAACAGAGCCAATGCGAATACGATTGCCGCATTACTTCCCAACAAAGGTTCAAGCAGTGATTTGGCTTGTTGCAATTCTTCCACCTGAATGCCGCTTTTAAAGAAAGTAGCAGCAGCCAGCAGAATCATAGCACTGTTAATTGCCCAGCCAACGATCATCGAGAAAAGCGTATCGAACAACTCGTATTTCAATACTTTCTTGATAGACGCATCGTCTTTCTTATTATACTCGTGACTCTGTATTACTTCCGAATGCAGAAACAGATTATGAGGCATCACAACCGCTCCCAGCACACTCATAATAATCAGCATACTACCCTTCGGGAAAGCAGGCGTCACCCAACCCATCGTCGCAGCCGGCCAGTCTATTTCTACCAGAAACAATTCATAAATAAATGAAAGACCGATCACCGAGACAAAAGCAATAATGGAACGTTCTATCTTTTTATAGGAGTTGGTAAAGAGCATGATGGAGACAAAAAGTGTGGTCAGCACCGCCCCCCACATAATAGGCATATCAAACAGCATCTCCAATGCGATGGCTCCTCCCAGAATCTCAGCCAATGAAGTAGAAATAGACGCCAATACCGCCGTACCCAAAATAGGACGGGATACCCATTTAGGAGTATATTTCGTAGCGGCTTCCGAAAGGCAAAGCCCCGTAACAATCCCCAAGTGAGCAACATTATGCTGGAGGACAATCAACATGATAGTGGATAAGGTGACCACCCAAAGAAGTGAATAGCCGAACTCGGAACCTGCGGCAAAATTTGATGCCCAGTTGCCCGGATCAATAAATCCGACAGTTACCAAAAGTCCGGGACCAATATATTTAAAAACATCCAGTCCGCCCAAATAACGTTTATGATCTTTCCGTTTCAAGTCTTGAAAAATATTCTTCATCATTGCATAATAGTTTATTCAGCACAAATATACTTATAAATAACGACCGAAGGTCGATTTTGGTTCAAAATACCGACAAATAGGGAAAGGTACGGCACAATAAAAAACCTCCGGCAAAATGAATTGCCGGAGGCCAGTGTATATTTTATAAAGGGAGACTTCCGTTAATATCCCATTTCATGCAGTGCATGGCACAACTGATCGGGACAGGACGTCGGTCTGCCACTGCAACGTACTCCTTCAAGTTTCTTGATAACCTCTTCTACCTTCATTCCCTTTACCAGACGTGAAAGTCCTTGAAGATTTCCGTTACATCCTCCCCAAAAGGCAACTTCCTTCACAACTCCATCTTCTACATTCAGTTCGATGTTTGTGCTGCAAGTACCCTGGGTTCTATAAACATATTCCATAATCCGCTTACTCCTCGTTTCCGCCTTCTTCCGGCTTCATGTTTGTATAAACAGTCTGCACGTCATCAAATTCTTCAAGACGTTCTATCATCTTATCCAAAGTTTCGCGTTGTTCCGGAGTTACCTCTTTCAGATCGTTCGGGATATAAGTAAAATCACCGCCGACATCCTCGAAGCCACACTCTTCAAGATGTTTCTGAATAGCGGCATAGCTCTTAGGATCACCGTAGATAGTGATTGTTCCTTCTTCGTCATCCTGTTCGTACTCATCTTCTACGTCGTAATCAATCAGATCAAGGATCAGTTCTTCCATATCCATGCCGTCCTTTATCTTGAAAGTGAACATACATTTATGGTCGAAAAGGAAAGCCAATGATCCCATTGTTCCGAGGTTACCACCAAATTTATTGAATACAGAGCGTACATCGGCTACCGTACGAGTCGTATTATCAGTCAGCGTATCTACAAAGACAGCAATTCCGTGAGGACCGTATCCTTCGTAAGTCATGCTCTTGTAGTCGCTCTGGTCCTTACCCATTGCATTCTTAATCGCACGTTCGATATTGTCCTTCGGCATATTCTCACGCTTACAAGTAGCGATGACCGAACGCAGTGTCGGGTTATTTTCCGGTTCCGGACCACCCGCCTTCACGGCAATAGCGATCTGTTTACCCAGTCTTGTAAATGTTTTAGCCATGTGGCCCCATCTTTTCAGCTTTGCGGCTTTTCTATATTCAAATGCTCTTCCCATTGGTTTGTATTAATTTTGAATTGTGAATTTTAAATTTATCTCAATTTTGCATTCAGCTTATCTTCCAGATTCTTCACCAGTTTAGACATGATCTTATCGATCATCTTATCGTTCAGCGTCTGAGTTTCATCCTGAAGCAGGAAGCTGACCGCATACGATTTCTTACCTGCTTCGATGTTCTTACCTTCGTATACATCGAAGAGTTCCACTTCTTTCAGCAGTTTCTTTTCTGTATCGTAAGCGATTTTTTCGATTTCGGCAAACTGTACGTTCTTGTCGAGCAACAATGCCAAGTCACGCTTCACAGCAGGGAATTTGGAAATTTCCTTGTAGCTGATCTTCACTGAACGGATAGCCTTCATCAGTTCTTTCCAGTTCAAGTCGGCATAATACACCTCATTATCTATATCGAATGCTTTCAGCAGTTTCTTCGTCACAACACCGAAAGAGGCAAGACGCTTCCCCCCCTTGGTATGAACAGAAAGTGCGGTAGCGAAAATATCGTCAGTCAGATTGCCAACTACCAGGTTGTGCAAATCCAGTCCCAGGCGCTTCAATATATTCTCTACATAAGCCTTCAATTCGTATACCGAACTGTTTTCATCCGGGTGTGCCCATGAGTTGGCTACTTTCTTTCCAGTCACCCACAAACCCAAGTGATAGTCTTCCGAATAGGTAGCCAGTACTTTTTCTGGATTCTTCTTGTCCGCATCGAAGTAATAGCAATTACCGAATTCGAAGAATTTCAAATCGGCATTCTTGCGGTTTGCATTGTGAGCGATGCTTTCCAGTCCACCGAACAGCAATGTCTGACGCATACAGTTCAGATCGGCACTCAGTGGATTCAGCAGCATCACCAGATGGTTGGATGGATAGTTCTCCAGACCGTCGTAGTAAGCGGCACGAGTCAGAGAATTATTCAGTATTTCATTGAAGCCACAGCCAACCAACTGTTCTGCAACCAGATTCTGTAATTTGTTTGATTTATCATGCTCACCCTTGGTTGTCAGACTGGAGTTCAGCGTAGTCGGGATTTCTACATTATTATATCCGTAGATACGTAGAATATCTTCGATCACATCGCAATCACGCTGTACGTCTACACGATAAGGAGGAACGGCTAATGTCAGTCCGTCAACTGTCTCATTCATGATTTTCATTTCCAGGCTGGTAACAATGCTCTTGATCGTTTCCACGGGAATCACTTTACCAATCAGCGAATTTACTTTCTCATAAGAAAGTTCTACCATAAAGTCTTGTGGAGCTGCAACGCAAACATCCTTAATTTCGGATGAGATAGTGCCACCGGCCAGTTCTTTCACCATCAGAGCAGCCAGTTTCAGACAATAGATTACTCCGTTCGGATCGATGCCACGTTCGAAACGGAAAGAAGCATCCGTATTCAGACCGTGACGACGGGCAGTCTTACGCACCCATGTAGGATGGAAATAAGCGCTTTCGATAAATACATCTGTCGTAGCTTCCGTAGAACCGGAATCCAGTCCGCCGAATACACCGGCAATACACATCGCTTCTTCTTTGTTGCAGATCATCAGATCGCGTTCGTTCAACTTGCGTTCCACTTCATCCAATGTGACGAATGGAGTGCCTTCCGGCAATGTCTTGACAATTACTTCATTGCCTTTTATCTTTCCGGCATCGAAACAATGCAATGGCTGACCGAAAGCATGAACGATATAATTAGTAATATCCACTACATTATTAATAGGACGTACACCGATCAAGCGCAATTTATTCTGCAACCATTCGGGGCTTTCCTTCACAGTAACGCCTTTCACCGTAACGCCGGCATAGTGAGGACAGGCTTCGCTGTTTTCAACCACTACTTCGATATCCAAATCATGATTTTCCACCTTAAATCCATCTACAGATGGACGTTGCAAAGTAGCCTGCTTGCCATTCTGAATCAGGTAAGCATACAAGTCGCGGGCCACACCATAGTGTGAGCAAGCGTCTGCACGGTTAGGAGTAATATCTACTTCGAGTACGTAGTCACTCTTGATATTATAATAGTCTTTGGCGAGAGTACCCGGAACAGCTTCAGCCGGCAACACGATGATTCCTGCATGATCAGTACCAATACCGATTTCGTCTTCTGCACAAATCATCCCTGTAGATTCTACACCACGGATTTTTGACTTCTTGATAGTAAAGCATTCATCACCGTCATAAAGTTTGGTACCCAAAGTGGCAACCACTACTTTCTGTCCGGCAGCTACATTCGGAGCACCGCATACAATCTGTACAGGTTCGCCGTCTCCCAGATTGACGGTAGTGATATGCAAATGGTCGGAATTCGGATGTTCTTCGCAAGTCAGCACTTCACCGATTACGAGTCCTTCCAAACCACCCTTAATGGTTTGCACTTCTTCTACACCACCTGTTTCCAAGCCGATTGAGGTCAGCGCAGCAGCCGTTTCATCGGGGGTCAAATCAAAGTTGACATACTCTTTCAGCCAGTTATAAGAGATATTCATATAATTAAATTTTTATTGTTTCTCAAAAAGTTTCGCAAAGTTAATAAGATTTTTCGGTTGACATAGAACGATTTGAGAGAAAAATGTCAAGAGAAGCTAAACTAACAAGGACCTGACTGTATTATTCCCCAATAAATTCATGGTTGGTGACAAAGTGGCAAAAAACAAAGGGGTATTCTTTGTCATTTTTGCCACCTATCCCTATCAGAATACAACTTGGCTATACTCTATAAAAAATAATCGACCGCTCGATTGGAGTAAATCGAGCGGTTATTTTCATCTGACTAAGCGGTCATTCTATTCAACCCAAACGAACGTTTTTTTAGAAAGGTAACGGCCCTTCCGTTGCACCGAACGGATTATTTCCCTGCGGAACAAAGTCCGGTTCCGGCGGAGGCGGAGGCATAGCACCGGCATTCAGTTTAGACCCCAGCATGGCACCTGCAGGTTCACCCGGCATCGGTATAACCATATCATCTTCCGGATTAGAGAATCGTGTAAACTCACCTTTGAATCGGAGCAAGACTTCACCTACCGCACCATTACGATGCTTGGCTATCACAATTTCCGCCATACCGCGCAGGTCGTTACCACGATCATCCTGATAAATCTTATAATATTCCGGACGGTGAATAAAACACACCATATCGGCATCCTGCTCGATGGCTCCGGATTCACGAAGGTCACTCAACTGAGGGCGTTTACCGTCAATACCTTCACGACTCTCCACACCACGATTCAACTGCGACAAGGCTATAATGGGAATGTTCAACTCCTTTGCCAATCCTTTCAACGAACGGGATATCGTACTAACCTCTTCCTGACGGCTACCGAATGCCATACCACTCGCATTCATCAACTGAAGGTAGTCAATAATAATGATTCTCACCCCATGTTCACGCACCAGACGACGTGCTTTGGTCCGGAGTTCAAACACAGACAAAGACGGAGTATCGTCCACATAAAGCGGAGCATCCAGCAGGTCTTTCAGTTTGTAGTCCAACTGTTGCCACTCATAGCTTGCCAATTGTCCACTTTTGATCTTCTCACTCGGAATCTCACAAACATTGGTGATAAGACGGTTGACCAACTGGACGTTACTCATTTCAAGAGAGAACAACGCTACCGGATTCCGATAATCAACAGCAATATTCTTAGCCATAGAAAGTACGAAAGCTGTCTTACCCATGGCAGGACGGGCAGCGATTATAATAAGGTCGGAGTTCTGCCAACCGGAGGTCATCTTGTCCAGTTTCGTAAATCCACTTTCAAGACCACTCAGACCGTCCGTTCGTGCAGCCGCTTTCTGAATCAGCTTATACGCTTCGTCAATTACCGGATTAATCTGCGTATAGTCTTTCTTCATATTCTGCTGGGAAATCTCAAACAGCTTGCCTTCCGCCTCCTGCATCAAGTCGTCCACATCCAGTGTCTCATCAAAAGCCTTGCTTTGAATATTACTGGTAAACGTTATCAATTCGCGCGCCAACGATTTTTGTGCAATAATACGGGCGTGATATTCGATATGTGCGGAAGAAGCAACCTTACTGCTCAACTGAGTAATATAGAACGGTCCACCGACCTCTTCCAACTCACCTCTTTTGCTCAACTGCTCTTTGACCGTCAGAATGTCCACCGGCTTCTGATTAACGGCAAGATCAGTAATGGCAGCATAAATCAACTGATGACGATGCTCATAAAATGACTCCGGGCGAAGAATCTCACTCACCAGCGAATAAGCATCCTTCTCAATCATTAAAGCACCCAACACCGCCTCTTCCAGCTCCGGTGCCTGAGGTTGGATACGACCATAATCATTGACCGGTTGTACTTTAGTTGATTTTGTGTTACGGGAATTTCTTCTTTGTTCAGCCATCTGCTTATATACAATTTTATGATTTACAATTTATGATCCCCGGCTTTTATACATAGTAAAATCCGAAAGGGATGACAAAGATAGAATATAATAATGAAGAAAAGATAAGGAAAAATGAAGATTTTAGTAACTTTGTCACCAATAGCATAAATTCGTAACCCATAATTTAAAATTCAAAAATAATAATTCAGAACGAATATGATCACTTTCCCAAACGCAAAAATAAACCTGGGACTCTCTATTACTGAGAAGCGTCCGGACGGATATCACAACCTCGAAACCGTATTCTACCCCGTCGCTCTCGAAGATGCGCTGGAAATCCGAACCAGCCCCGAAGCGGACAAAAAGTTCTCCCTGCATCAGTACGGAATGGAGATATCAGGTAATCCGAAAGACAATTTAGTGGTGAAAGCATATCTGCTATTAGATAAAGAGTTTCACCTCTCTCCTATCGAGATCCATCTGTACAAACACATTCCTTCCGGTGCCGGACTGGGAGGAGGCTCATCAGACGCAGCGTTCATGCTGAAATTACTCAACGAACACTTTCAGCTGAATTTATCCGAAGATCACCTGGAAATATATGCCGCAACTTTGGGAGCAGACTGCGCTTTCTTTATCAGAAACACCCCGACCTTTGCCGAAGGAATCGGTAACATATTCTCCCCCATTCCACTATCCTTAAAAGGATATCAGATTCTGATCATCAAACCGGATGTATTCGTATCAACGCGGGAAGCTTTCGCCAATATTCACCCTCATCATCCCGAATACTCGATCAAAGAAGCGATCAAACGCCCGGTAAATGAATGGAAAGAGATATTAATCAATGATTTTGAAGACAGCGTATTCCCCCAGCATCCGGTGATCGGAGAAATTAAAGCCGAACTATACAGGCAAGGTGCTGTTTATGCCTCTATGAGCGGTTCCGGTTCTTCCGTATACGGATTGTTCGAGCCGGAAGGAACTTTACCTGAAACCGATTGGGGAACTAACGTATTCTGTTTTAAAGGCAGGCTGTAAAAGAGTAACAAAAAACGGTACCACGACTCCCGTCGTAGTACCGTCACAACACAAACACAAAATAAAACACGACAAAACTACTATGCAATCATACCTGTCTATGCCGGAGAGGCATAAGTACCATTTACTCATATTCACATACTCACAAACAGATCAAGCTGATTAGCATCTAATAAACAAATCGCATGAACGATTTGTTTAAACTTTTATGTTAATTAAAACAAATATCTTTTTACTGAATGCCTCTTTCACGGAGTTTCAGCTGCCAATTCCATGCAGAGCGTAAAGTATCTTCTAATGTTTCTACCGCTTTCCAACCCAGTTCCTGGTTGGCATAATCGGGATTAGCCCATACCTTTTCAATATCACCTGCGCGACGGCCTACAATCTGATAATTCAATTTAACGCCGGTAGCTTTTTCAAAGCCATTAATCAGTTCCAATACTGAAACGCCGCGTCCTGTACCGATATTGAATACTTCTACTTTTTCTTTCTGTTTTTGCTCCAAAATACGGCGGATTGCAATCACATGTGCTTTAGCCAAGTCAACAACGTTGATAAAGTCACGGATACAAGAACCGTCAGGAGTATCATAATCGTCACCGAATACACTTAGTTTTTCACGGATACCCATCGCTGTCTGAGTCAGATAAGGAATCAGGTTTTGAGGAACACCGTTCGGAAGTTCACCCAGCAATGCTGTAGGATGTGCGCCAATCGGATTGAAATAACGCAGCAAAATAGCATTGATCGGGGCACCGGAAGCTATTGTATCACGGATAATTTCTTCATTAATCTGTTTTGTATTTCCATAAGGAGATTCCGCTTTCTTGATCGGAGCCTTTTCCGTTACAGGCAACTCATCCGGTTGACCATATACTGTACAGGAAGAAGAGAACACAATGCCTTCTACTCCATGCTTAGGCATTAACTCCAGAAGGTTGATCAAAGAAACCAGGTTGTTACGGTAATAAAGCAACGGCTTCTCTACCGACTCTCCTACTGCTTTGCTTGCTGCGAAATGAATAATCGCTTTAATTCCTTTATATTTGGCAAATACGGCATCAAGGCCAGCAAAATCAAGACAATCCAGTTTCTCAAAAGCTGGGCGGATACCGGATACTTTCTCTATATTGTCAACAACGTCAGCACTCGAATTTGATAAATTATCGATAATGATTACTTCGTATCCACTGTTTTGTAGTTCTACAACGGTATGAGACCCAATATAGCCTGTTCCTCCCGTTACTAAAATTCTTTCTTTCATATAATTTTAAAATATGGTTAGTTTTTCGGTTTTCAGTTTGTTTGAGGTACAAATGTATGGAAATAAAATGGAAATGCAATAAACTATCGCAATTTTATTCACAGGAAGATACTTACGGGACGATTTGAGGGCGTTTTGGTATGATAAAAAACATATTCGGTATGAACAGATATAAAGAAAAAGGCCGGAAACAAACTGCCTGTATGTTGCCATACGACAGAGTTTCCAGCCTCTTTATCTAATTATCAACTTAGTCTTTTACACGACGCCAGAGAAGCCCATGAATGCCATTGCCAGCAAACCTGCGGTAATCAAAGCAATCGGAGTCCCCTGCATTCCTTTCGGAATCTTCACCAGGGTCATCTGCTCACGCAATCCGGCAAACAATACCAGTGCCAGACCAAAGCCAAGAGCAGTAGAGAATGCGTATACAACACCTGTCAGCAGATCAAAGTCTTTCTGGATTACCAGGATTGCCACACCGAGAATACAGCAGTTCGTTGTAATCAACGGTAGGAACACACCCAGTGCCTGATACAAAGAAGGAGAAACTTTCTTCAGAATAATTTCTACCATCTGCACCAGTCCGGCAATAACCAGAATAAAAGTGATTGTCTGTAAGTACCCCAATCCGAAAGCGTCCAACACAAACTTCTGAATCAGGAATGTGACGATGGTAGCGATAGTCAGCACGAAAGCAACTGCCGCACTCATACCCATCGCTGTTTCCACCTTCTTGGAAACACCCAGGAACGGACAGATTCCCAGGAACTGCGACAACACAATGTTGTTTACAAAGATTGCCGAGATAAATATCAATATATATTCCATATTCTTTTCTTATTTAATAGAGTTAGGCTTTCTTCAGACTATTAATAATGGCAATCAGATAACCTAAAGCGATAAAGGCACCCGGAGCCAGAACAAAGATCAGCATTCCGTATTCTTCCGGCAGAATGGTCAGATTGAATATCTTACCTGTTCCGAGGAATTCACGTACGGCACCCAACAGAGTCAGGGCAATGGTAAAACCAAATCCCATACCGATACCATCAAACATAGAAGCCAGCGGATTGTTCTTCGCTGCGAAAGCTTCCGCACGTCCCAATACGATACAGTTTACTACGATCAGCGGAATGAAAAGCCCGAGAGTAGCATACAGATCGGGCACGTATGCTTGCATTATCATCTGCAACAGTGTCACGAATGACGCGATCACCACGATAAATGAAGGGATGCGTACCATATCCGGAATCAGATTCTTGATAGATGAAATTACCACGTTCGAGCAAATCAGGACGAACATAGTGGCCAGTCCCATACCCATACCGTTGATTGCCGATGATGTCGTACCCAGTGTAGGACACATACCGAGCAGGAGCACAAAAATAGGATTCTCTTTGATAATCCCGTTCATCATTACTTTAAAATTATTCATAACTGTCTCCTCCTTTCTTAGTTATTAGTGTCATTAGCAGCTGCTTCACCTTCCGGTGCAGCAGCCGGTTCATTTTTCTGGGAAGCTCCGGAATTCGTATCCACCTCACCGCCTTTATATGCCTGATAAGCAGCATTCACCGCATTCAGGAAAGCACGTGAAGTGATAGTAGAAGCCGTGATAGCATCTACCTGTCCATTCATGTCTTTGGTCACAGCCAATGGAGTCTCTCCCGGATTCATGCCCAAAATAGACTTTGCACTTTCTTCGTGAGATACCGGTTTTTCGTTCTTTGCAGGATCATAAGCTCCAAACCATTTGTCCGCTTTCGAACCCAATCCCGGAGTTTCAGCGTGCGCCAATAAAGAGTAGTTATAAATCTTGCCTTCAGCATCAAAGCCCACCAGCACTTTCAGTTCACCGCCAAATCCCATTGACTTGGCTTCAACGGCAGAACCTACCCACTTTTCGCCATTCTTGGCCGGATAGATAATGAAATCCACGATTTTCTTTCCGTCTTTCTCGCTGAAAACAGTATCGCTTTCGGCTACCGGATTATTGGTATATTCAGGAAGCACCTTTTTCAAGGCCTCGTTCAGCGTCTTTGCATTCGCTTCGGCAATAGGGCCTTTCGTCAGTTCGTTCACATAAGCCAGCAACGCTACGGAAACGGCTGTAACGCCCGTAAGTACCAGCAACATATTCTTTAAAGATGATTGTAACTTTTTCATTTCTTCTTCGCTACCTCCCCAAAGCGTTTAGGTTTACAATAGGTGTTAATCAGCGGAGTGAACGCATTCATAATCAGGATGGCGAATGACATACCTTCGGGATATGCACCGAACAGACGGATAACCACCGTCAGCAGACCGATACAAACACCGTAAATCAGCATACCTTTCTTGCTCATCGGAGAAGTCACATAGTCGGTTGCCATAAAGACAGCTCCCAGCATCAGACCTCCGGAGAGTAGTTGCAATACCGGAGAAACATACTTTTCGGGATCCACCATGTGCATAATGCCTGCAAATACAAATACAGTCACAATGATAGAAACCGGAATATGCCAGGTGATGATCTTTTTCCAGAGCATGTATACCAGTCCGAGCAACAGTGCCAGCGCACTTACTTCACCGATACATCCGCCGTTCTGTCCGATAAACAGAGTCAGCGCATCAGGTATCTGGCTCAAAGCACTTGCATCGCCGTGAATAGCCTGTTTCATCAATGCCAGCGGAGTAGCACCGGTGGTAGCGTCCATATAAGATGTCAGCTGACCTACTACCGGCCATGTTGTCATCTGCACCGGGAAAGAAAGCAACAGGAATACACGTCCCGCCAATGCCGGGTTGAATGGGTTGCAGCCCAGACCACCGAAAGACATCTTGCCTACACCGATTGCGAACAGTGCACCCAGAATGATAATCCAGATAGGCAGATTGGAAGGTAGATTGAATGCCAGCAACACACCTGTAATGACAGCAGAACCGTCACAAATGGTTGTAGCAGGTTTCTTCATTAAGAATTTAACGATCGCCCATTCGAAGAATAAACAGGCTGCTACCGAAGTAGCCGTGACAATCAGAGCCCCCAGGCCGAAGAAATAAAGCGACACCAGAAAAGCCGGAATCAGTGCGATCAGCACGCCATACATATTTTTCTGTACGCTGTCTCCGCCATGCACGTGGGGTGATAGTGATACGATTAATTTATTTTCCATACTTCGTTATTTTTTAGCTTGACGTGCACGAATCATAGCTCCTACTTTACCCTTACCCAAGCGGCAGTAATCAAGCAGCGGACGGTTGGCAGGACAAGTGAACTGACAGGAACCGCACTCGATACAATCCATGATTCTTTCTTTTTCCATTGTTTCAAAATCTCCGTTTTCGGACAAAGCTCCGAGCAAGTACGGCTCCAGTCCCATCGGACAAGCGCTCACACACTTTGCACAACGGATACAGGTTTGTGCTTCACCACGCTTGGCTTCCTTCTGATTCATGATCAGGATGCCGGAGCTGCCTTTTGCGGTAGGAACTTCGATATTCACCAGAGCCTTACCCATCATCGGACCGCCACCGATCACTTTTCCCGTATCCTCCGGCAGACCGCCACAAGCATCAATCAGCTGTTTCATTGGTGTACCGATACGAGCCAGGAAGTTGGAAGGTTTGGCCACAGACTTACCAGTTACGGTAATCACACGCTCAAACAACGGTTTATTTTTCTGAACAGCTTCATAAACAGCAAATGCCGTACCCACATTCTGCACAACTGCCCCAGTAGAGATAGGCAGCGCACCACTTGCCACCTGGCGTTTGGTAATCGCATCAATCAACTGTTTCTCACCACCCTGAGGATATTTCACTTTCAAAGGAACAACTTCGATGCCTGCATAACTGGAAGCAACTTTCGTCATCAGTTCAATAGCATCCGGCTTGTTATTCTCAATTCCGATAAATGCCTTATTTACCTTCACGGCTTTCATCAGAATGGAGACACCTACCATGACTTCTTCCGCGTGTTCCAGCATCAGCTGATGGTCGGCAGTCAGATACGGTTCACATTCCACCGCATTGATAATCACACATTCTGCCTTGAACGAAGGAGGCGGACAAAGTTTCACCTGTGTAGGGAAACAAGCACCACCCAAACCTACGATACCGGCATCGGCAATCTTCTTCACGATTTCTTCGGACGAAAGCTCACATTCTTTGACCAGTGTCTTGCTACGGTCAATGGTTTCTTCCCATTCGTCGCCTTCTACATCAATAAAAATAGCAGGTTTTGCATAACCGCTCGCATCGACTACTGTATCAATCTTCGCCACTTTTCCACTGACAGAAGAGTGAATTGCTGCCGAAACGAAGCCGGCAGGTTCGGCAATCTTCGTGCCTACCTTCACCATATCACCTTTTGCAACTATCGGTTTGGCAGGTGCGCCAATGTGCTGCCCCAACAGAATAACTGCCTTTGCAGGAACTTCCGCTGTGATGATAGGTTGATGTGCCGACAATTTATTTTCGTGTGGATGAACTCCACCAATTGAAAATGTCTTTAACATACAATTCTGTATTTTATTCTGTTATTATTCTGTTACCTTCGGAGCTTCTGCAGCAACTGTTTTCGGTGCTTCTTCCGCCTTCGGTTTACGTGGAGGGAAGTTCAGCTCGATAATCGTGTTCTGCGGACAAACTTCCACGCACTTACGGCATGATTTACACTTGTTCGGATCGATGTAAGCCAGGTTGTTCTCCAGCGTAATGGCTTCGAACGGACAAGTCTTGACACACTTACCACAGCCGATACAGCTCACTGTACAAGCCTTACGTGCTACGGCTCCCTTGTCTTTGTTCACACAAGAGATGTACACACGGCGTGATTTCTTGCCTTGCGGACGAATCTCGATGATCGCCTTCGGACAAGCCTTCACACAAGCGCCACAAGCTGTACATTTGGCTTCATCCACTTCCGGAAGTCCCGTTTCAGGATTCATGTGGATAGCGTCAAACTGGCAGGCAGCCACACAGTCGCCACATCCGAGGCATCCGTAGCTACAACCTGTTTCTCCACCATACAATGAAGCGGCAATAGCGCAACTCTTCGCACCGTCGTATTGATTAATACGCGGACGATTGGCACAGCTTCCGTTACATCTTACTACTGCTATCATCGGTTCAGCTTCAGTAGCTGCCAGTCCGAGAATATCAGCAATTTGTGCCATGACAGGCTGACCGCCTACAGGGCAGAATTTACCATCCAGCGAACCGGCTTTGACGCAAGCATCGGCAAATCCGCTACAACCAGGATAGCCACATCCACCACAGTTTGCCTGGGGCAACACTTCCCCCACCTGGGCAATCCGCGGGTCTTCATACACGGCAAATTTCTTGGAAGCTACATAAAGAATAGCGGCCAGCACGAGCGCTATAGCTCCCAATGAAATCACTGCAATCAGAATCAAATTCATAATGTTTTAGTTATTTATTGGTTTTATAGTAAATGAAAAATGTTGTTTCATTCGCGTTTTATTGAGCCACAATACGAAATAATAAGGAATAAGAACTGCCAGAGAAAGAAGAGCCGCATACAATTCATTCCCTATCAACGCCATCCATGCGAACAGGGAAACAATCAGAAGTACAAAAGGAATTATGAATGCAAGGGTTACAGCCATCATGCCCATCGACGTTTCGCCGATCACCATCACCCGCTCTCCTACCTGATAGGAAGCAGCTGTAACATCCGTTATATCTATGATTTTGTCTTTACTATCCGCCGAAGAACAGTGTCCTTTTGCGCTACAAGCCGCACAAGCCGACGTCTGAACGATTCTCACCGACAGATGAGAACCCTGTATGTTTTCCACAATACCTAGATGTTTTATAGTATTATTCGTCATTTTGCAAACTCAACATTACAAATCGCGGCAAATTTAATCATTATTTGTGAACTACGAAGCATTCCCTCATTTTTTTCTACATAATAAAATGTTATTTTTTGTGTTTTCGTTATCGCACACGAAAAAGTAACGCCAACTATTTGATATTTTAGCATACAACAAAGCAGGCGGGAAAGTTCTTCCCGCCTGCCTGTCTTATCTAACCAATTACTTTATTTACTGAATGCTGCTTACAATGATGCAGCCTGTACTCCCAGTACTCCGGCAATCGCACCGGCTACAGCAATGATTACTTTCAAAACTACACTCCAAGTTTTCTTCATAGATTTTTCCTCCTTTCTTTTTTAAGCTTTTCAGATTATACAGTCGGATCCGGAGCTTCCTCGTCTCCTCCTCCTTCATTTCCACCACCGCCATTTTCACCATCATCCGGATCATCCGGAGTTACAGAGGCGTTCAACTTCTTCAGATATTCATCCAGACTGATCAAATCCAGTTTTTCATCTGCACGGGTAGCCGTCTTCGTGATACGTAGTTCCTTATTCGCCTGGAAAAAGATGCGTACGCTATCCACACTTTTAGCATTGACGTCTTTCGCTGCATCCGCCCCTTTCGAACAAGCAGTCAGCATAAATACACCCAAGCCTTCGATATTCACAGACTTACCTTCCAGAAGTTGCTCTTTCATTTTCTCCACAAAATTCTGAATCACACTCTTGATATCACCGATGGATAAAGAAGAATAGCCCTGCATTTTCTGCGCAATATATTTCAGATTGACAGACTGACCTAAAGTGATCAGATGCGGATAATATTTCTTGGGAGAATTGGGAACACGCGGGTCAGATGGTCGCGTAACAACCTTGTAAATTACACTCATAATACGTTTTTTTAAAGATTCAAATTCAAGTTATTTTATTCACGTTTTGTTGATCAACAATGCAAAGGTGAGGCTTTTATTTCAGATAACAAAAAGAAAAGCCCCTTGCGGGGCTCTTTTTCTGAGAAAAGTTATAATTCATAGATATTCAGATATTTATCTTTTTGTATCTTGGCCATATCCATAGCCGTAGCCATAACGTTTACCATATCCGTAATGCTTGCCATACTTACCGTAGCCGTAGTAATAACCGTATTTTCGCTTCTTCAGGTCTACGCCGTTGATGACAGTACAAAGATTAGGCAGCTTCTTCTCAAAAGACAGTTCATTGATCAATGTATATTCTGCCTTATGAGTGTAGTCAGCACGGCACACGTAAACTGACAAGTCTGCTATACGGCCGATTAATAAGGTATCCGTCACCATGCCGATAGGAGCAGTATCAAGGATGACATAATCGAAGTTCTTCTTCAAAGTTTCTATCGCTCTGTCCAGACCGTTACGAGCCAACAATTCCGTTGGATTAGGAGGAACAGTACCACCCGGAAGAATAAACAGATTCTTATTTACATCAGAAGGCTGAACAAGTTCCATCAAATCCGTTTCAGGATTGGAAAGATACTGAGTAATACCTCTCTCCTTATTAGAGAGCTGGAATACTTTATTCAACCCCGGCTTACGAATATCGAGTCCGACAATCACCACTTTCTTTCCCAAAAGAGAAAGACTGATTGCCAGGTTCGACGATACGAATGATTTTCCTTCACCACTGACAGTTGAGGTCACAAGGATCACCTTCTGATCATTATCAAGCATAAACTGAAGATTGGTCCGGATATTACGGAAGGTTTCACTCATCAGATTATTCTTGTTCTCGAAGACGGCAATAGAACCATTCTTATCATTCTTCTCATCAGTCAATGGAATATCACCGACAACAGGCACACTTGTCAGTTTCTCCACATCAGCACGACCTTCGATCTTGAATTTCGTCAGTTCAACCAAGTAGATGATACCAACCGGAATTCCAACACCAAGTACCAATGCAATCAAATAGATCATAGAGCGTTTGGGGGATACCGGAATATCGTCAGCTATCGCTTCATCGATTATCTTCGCATTATTTGCTGTAGCAGCAAGCGCAATCGCATTCTCTTCACGTTTCTGTAACAGCATCAGATACAATCCTGCTTTGATTTCTTGCTGACGGGCAATACTTACATAAGCACGTTCCTGTCCCGGAGCGTTACTGATACGACGAGAGTAGCGGCTCGCTTCACGGTCAAGACTCTCTTTGGTAATCATCAACCCCTGCAAGGTTCCTTCAAGGGTAGCCTGTACATTAGCTTTCATGGCACGGATACTCGTATCCAAGTTTACAATAGCAGGATTATTCTCTGTTGATGTACGTAGCAGACGTTTACGTTCAATAAGCATCTCGTTATAACGTTCAATGGCTCCAATCAAGGCTGCATCCTGCAAACCAACATTACTCGGCAAGACTTCGTATTCATTGCCTCGCAAGTACTTACGCAAGTCATTCACCAGACTGATTTGAGTACGATTCTCCACACTCTTCTTTTCATATTCCGCATTACCGGCCAAAGCTATCTGAGCTTCACTCGTCAAGTCCGTGATACCCGCATCACGCTTGAAGGACTCCAGATTAGCTTCCGTACTACCTAATTCTTTTGAGATAATACCAATACGTTCATCAATAAACTCTGCCGTCTTCTGGGCGATTTCGTTCTTATCATTGTTCGTATTGCGATTATACATTTCAAGCAACTGGTTGATAAAATCCTGTCCACGCTGCAAACTGGAGTTCTTCAACGAAATCACAGCTACGGAAGTAGTCTTAGAAGTAGGAGCAATAGACAGACTGTTACAATAGCCTTTTGCCACTCTCATCGGTTTATTTATTGTCGCAGTTATATGACGTACGTTCTTCTCTATACGAGGAACTTTAGTTCCATCCTGTAAAGTAACCGAATCAACTTCCTGAAAGAAAGCCAATGTACCTTCATCAGTCGGAAAAATGGCAGGTAATTTCTCAAAATGTTTCTGATAGCCCTTTTCACCTACAGTCACATTCACATCCATACTACCTTCAGGCTGTAAGGTCATCTCTACCACCATCGAAGTTTTCAGTTTTTCAGCTTCCTGAGGTGTCAAACTTACCTGTACTGGAGAGGTCTTATATAAACCTTTAGCAGGAAACTCATCCTCATCTTTATAAGTTATATACAACCCTAACTGATTAACAACTTCTTTTACAAGAGTTTTCGAGCGCAGCACCTCCAACTCGTTATCAATGTTTTTAGAAGAAGTCATCACACCGCTTAACCCCATATCCTCCAGTTCCGAAGAAAGTCCTGCACCTCCGCCTTTCTTCTCGTCTTTTATTAGGACGGTAGCGGAAATATTATAAATGGGTGTAGCCCAGTGTAAATAAAACCATGCACCAACAAAACATAGCAACACAGCACCTACAAACCAGGGCCAGTGAATGATGTATTTAAAAAGCAGTGCCCGGAAATCAATCTGCTCTTCAGGCATTTCACGTTCCTTCACGTTTTGATTTTCTTCCTTCATAACTCTTTCTTTTTATTTCAAGATGTTAAACAACAAACTGGCAACAGAAACAAGGATAGAAGTAGCAGAGAACCACAAACTTGTACTAGTTCCGATATCCGAATTCCTTGCTTTTGCCTTATTCGGAGTTACGTAAATAATATCATTCTGTTGCAAATAATAATAAGGAGAAAGGATAGTCTCCGCTTTATTCAGATCCAAAGGAATAATTTCCTGCTTACCATTGGCGTTCTCCCGTATCAGCTTAACATCATCACGCAGACCATACACAGTCATATCACCTGCCATAGCCAGAGCTTCCAGGATGTTCACTTTTTCATTGGAAATCGTAAATGTACCGGGACGGGCAACTTCGCCGATCACAGAGATCTTGTAATTCACCATACGCACCGTCACAATAGGCGTTTCCGTAATATAAGGTTTCAGTTTTTCTACGATCATTTGTTCAGTCTCCTTCTTGGTCAGGCCGCCCACATGTAATTCGCCCAGTACGGGAAAGTTTATATTACCGTCATTATCCACCAAGTATTGCTGCAGGACAGGCTGAGTGGTAGTAGTACTTAAAGTGGCATTACTCTGAGTAGCCACTGTCAGGTTGAAGGGTGCTGCCAGTTCGGGACTTGTACATGACACCACAATAGTCAACAGGTCCTTGGGCATGATCTTGGCATCATACAGCTGTGCATCTTGAGTACTATACAATACAACTTCAGCATCCTGCAGGTAAGGTACTTTTTTGTAGGACTGGCAGCCGGTAAACATTAATGCCGCCAATACACAATAGAATAATTGTTTCAATCGTTTCATACATTTCTTTTTTGCTGGGGTTATACAATTCTTCGCAAGACCGGGTATCCCCATTTCGCCCGGACACTATGGTATATTATATTATTGGAATTCTGCCTGCATCTCCATGTTGCCAGCAATGGTCATATCTCGTTTTATCCGTTTTCTGAGGCAAGAAAAGGAATATACACAACCTACGCATTGCTCCTACTATTTTCTTGATTCTTTCTATCATTACCTGAGAATAGCCTCCTTAATGCAATCTACGATGTATTTTACATCATCATCGGTGACATAAGGTCCTGCAGGCAAACATATACCTACCTTGAAGAGATCTTCTTCAACACCATTGGTGTAAACAGGAGCATTTACATAGACAGGCTGCTTATGCATTGGCTTCCATACAGGACGACACTCAACCTTCTTGCTCAGCATGAATACACGCATTGCTTCTACGTTATCGTTTGGCTGGCAATCGGTAGTTGGTGAATCAACAGCATGGATGACACCTGCTGCTCCACCAACGGCAATCTTGATAACTTCCTTGTAAGCGTTCTCCTGACCAATGACCTTTACCTCAGGATCAAGCACCATGGTGCAAAGCCAGTAGTTAGCATCGTAGCGAGGATCAGCAGGCTGGCAGTTCATCTTCACACCAGGGATATCCTTCATCAGATCCTCATAGAGAGCCTGTACATGCTTGTGGTGAGCGATATGGTCATCAAGAACTGTCATCTGACCACGACCGATACCAGCACATACATTGCTCATACGGTAGTTGAAACCGATAGCAGTGTGCTGATAGTATGGATAAGCATCACGAGCCTGAGTAGCATACCACATAATCGTGTTGGCATCTTTTGCATTACGGCAAATCAAAGCACCACCACCAGATGTAGTGATCATCTTGTTTCCGTTGAATGAGAGCACGCCGAACTTGCCGAAAGTACCAAGTACCTGACCGTTAAAGCGTGAGCCCATACCTTCAGCAGCATCCTCAATGACAGGAATACCATACCTATCTGCGATAGCCAAAATCTTGTCAATCTGATAAGGCATACCATAGAGAGCTACAGGCACAATTGCCTTTGGATACCTACCTGTCTTCTCCTTACGATCAATAATTGCCTTTTCTAGAAGTTCAGGATCCATGTTCCATGTATCCTTCTCAGAGCCGATGAACACAGGTTTTGCACCCAAATAAGTGATAGGATGGGATGATGCGCAAAATGTAAAACTCTGCACACATACCTCATCGCCAGCTTGAACACCAACAGCAATAAGTGCCAGGTGAATAGCACCTGTACCAGAGCTAAGGCATACAACAGTTGTATCATTTAACGCCGGATTAAAATGCCATGAAGCAAGGTTAGCTTCAGAGTCTCTATAAACAGCACTTTTAGCATTGCTTGCAACGAACTTGCGTAAGTCCTTTTCAAATGCGTTCACATTAGGACCCATTGGAACTACCCAATTTGTATCAAAAGCCTCCTTTACATACTTTTGCTCCCATCCTTCTTCTGACATATGAGCCAGACAGAGGTAAATAGTCTTTCTTTCTACAGACATAATATCTTTAAATAAAATTATCTACAACTGTTCGATAACCAGGGAAGAATCCGGTCTCTGTAAATTCACTATCATTTGCCTTGCGCATTGCAACGAGCTTATCATATGCATCCTGGTCAAACATATCCTTAGAGATAGAGAATTGCAAGTCTCCATCCTTATTAAAACTCTTCTTAAACTTATACAGCGGATCCTCACCAGAGCCCACACCACCACCAAGATGGAAAAGCTGATATCCATGCTCAGCACCATACTTAGCTGTTTCATAAATAATCAGGTTTGTAGCATTCAAACGTCTGTACTCCAAAATACTACCCGACAAGTGATAGTGGACTCTGCCATTGCAGAACAGCATGATACTCATAGCTATGATCTTATCCTCCCAACGAGCAGTGGCCATCAACCATTTGCCCTTCAGATCATTAATAATGGATTCGTAAAACTCTTGCTTAAAGAAATAATACTCCTCAGCATTATCTTTAAGCATTGTTCCATTATATATTTCTATAAACTCATTAAACAAAGAAGGATCATCGCTCAATTCCACAGTGATATCATTCTTTACAGCCTTACGGATGGTACTTCTGTCTTTACTTTTGATATTCTCCATGATACCATCTACAGTAGTGGTATCAATGAATATAGTATTACCAAGATCAATAATATTTGAGTGACCTCTCATGGTCTCCTGGTTCTTTAACCAAGGACACCATCGAGTGAAAGCACATACTATTTTTTGTTCCTTCATGAATGCCTCATACTCCTTCCAAAAACCATTCAGTTTCTCTTCCGAGCAATCACCATCCATCAGCCAGCCTCCATATCCATAAGGAGTTACTACATCTCTCAAATCACCATTCTGGAGATCTTCTGTCCACTTCTCGTCGACCAAGTCACGAAGCATATAGGCACATATACCTCTCACCCCTTCACTTTCGTAATACACAAGTATAGGTTCTCCATCCCCATGTATTTCAAACGCTTTCAAATATCCACTCAAATAGTAAATATCATGGTTTGGGAATGAAACAACTTTCTCATCCCAAGCTTTATGATCCTTGATTGTATAAATTCTGAACATTATGCTTTGTTATTTAAGGGCAAAAAGTAATTTTGCCCTGATACAAACATTTTTTGGGGTACTATGCCTTTTTGTTAATATACTGATTCCATCCAAGGTCATCTGTTTCATCATATTGATCCTCACCAATATCCTCACGACCTAAAACATTCTTGATAGTCATGAAAATAATCTTCAAATCGAGTAGCATTGAGAGATGATCTACATACCATACGTCATACTTAAACTTTTGGCTATACTTGCAAGTATTTCTACCGTTAACCTGAGCCCAACCTGTAATACCGGGCCTTACATCATGTCTGCGAGCCTGTTTTGGAGAGTATAATGGTAGAAAATCTACTAGCAACGGACGAGGACCAATCAACGCCATATCTCCTTTCAGTACATTGATAAATTGAGGAAACTCATCCAATGAAGTTGAACGAACGAAATGACCAACTCTTGTTAATCTCTTCTCATCAGGTAATAGATTACCTGATGAATCTCTTTCATCCGTCATTGTTTTAAACTTAATCACATTGAATATCTTTCCATTCTTACCAGGTCTTGGTTGTAAAAAGAAAGCTCCAGCTCCTTTGTTAGCAAAATGCAGCCAAACTGTCACAACCAATAAAACTGGTGATATACAGATCAATACCACAAGTGATATCCAAAAATCAAAGAAACGCTTAAAAAAATACTTGTACATATTTCCAAACTCTTATACCACATTAAAAATGCTTTATGATAGCTTGATACGTATTGTCTACGGTATAGTTTGCTTTCAAGAATTCATAACCCTTTTCACCCATATACTGTATGTCAGATTTCAAGATTATGTTAACATTCTCCGTAAAAGCCTCCACATTATTACTTGGACTCCAAAATCCATAACCATTTTCACTAGCTATACTACCCATATCACAGTTTACATCAGTTGCTACTAAAATAGGCATCTCATACTCCAAATACGACAGAAGTCGAGAAGGATAGTTTGGAATAGTGAAACGATAATCCAAGAATATCAAACCAACATCACAACACTGCACTAACTTATCGTAGTCAGCCTTAGGTAATCGTTGATAAAGACTCACAGACTTCGGATTTACACTCTTATACCACTCTTCTAACCGTCCATATTCTGTTCCACTACCAATAATCAAGAAATGGCAATCCTCGCGATTCTTATTAGCATCCAAACACTCTACCAAGAATGGAATACCTTGAGGCTTACCAAGATTACCACCATATATAAGTATGGGCTTATCTAAAGGAAGCTTATACTTCTTACGTATTTCTTCCTTATCCTCCTTTGGTAGTTTAACCTGTTCAGTTAACTCAATACTGTTTGGCGCAACCTCTACGGTCTTTGGATCAACGAAATTATTATGATCCAAAACAAACTTTACATTTGCAGGACTCATGCAACCAATAAAGTCACTTGCCTTATAAAGCTCCACCTCTTTCTTTCTGAAATACCACCCCAAAGGGCTCTTCTTGCTGAACATTCCTATGTCTACCGCATTCTGAGGGAAGATATCCTTCAGTAGTAAATAGCTTTTTGCACCTGGGTTCTTTCTTTTGACATACTTCACTACATTCGTAAAAGTAATAGGAGGAGTAGTATAAAGAACTAAATCGAAATTTACATCACTTAAACCTCAAATCCGCAACTAAGCTCTTCAGCGTCCTTCTTGCGTCTAAACGTCCTCTCATCACTGAATTAGCAGATAA
>ENA-UPWP01000178-UPWP01000178.1-human-gut-metagenome-genome-assembly--contig:-NODE-178-length-73302-cov-20.038921_pt1 | contig 73302 bp, 50 predicted proteins | sample MGYA00250052_ERZ773380 | MGnify/ENA primary metagenome ERZ773380 (study PRJEB29103, sample SAMN06112063) | human gut metagenome | biome: human gut; feature: ankylosing spondylitis patient; material... | reverse complement strand
ACCTTGCTCCGGTTTGCAACAGAAATTAAAGAAATGGATATAAACCCGCTCCTGGCCACTGAGAAGGCGGTTATAGCAGTAGATGCGCGCATCCGAATAGAAAAATAGGACTATTCTTTCATTCATTGAGACATATTTTCTATCTTTAGGCAGTAATTTTGCCTACATTTGATAACTCAAAACAAAAAGGTAGAAAATACGTATAGTATGAAGAAAGCTTTAGTACTCCTGGTAAGTTTTATATGCTATCAAATCGTCTGTCATGCACAAGTGATGGATGAGCATTATTATTTCAAAAACCTAAGTGTACAGAATGGATTATCCCAAAATACAGTAAACGCTATTTTGCAGGATAAACAGGGCTTTATGTGGTTTGGAACAAAGGACGGACTGAACCGGTATGATGGTTTGTCATTTCGTCAGTTCAAGCACGACGGTCGCAGTCAGAGAAGCATTGGCAATAATTTCATAACAGCGCTTTATGAGGATGCGGAAGGAAACATTTGGGTAGGTACGGATGTGGGACTCTATATCTATTATCCGGAGAATGACTCGTTCCGGCATTTTGAAGAACTGAGTGCGGAAGAAACCAAGATAGAACACACTGTGACAGCGATTGTGGGAGATGACCAGGGATGCGTCTGGATTGCGGTAGAGTCTCAGGGACTCTTTTGTTATGATTTGGAGAAAGAGAAACTTCAGAATTTTACCTTGAAAAACTTTCCTTTCATTTCCACTAATGTCCAGTCTTTTGTCTTTGATAACAGCGGAACTCTCTGGATAGGCTGCTATGGTGACGGACTCTTTTATTCAAAAGACCGTCTGAAAACACTTCAACCCTACATCTCTCCCGTCGACAATAAGGAAACTTTCGAGAACGATGTCGTAACTACTCTTGTAAAAGGTGCCTATAATTGTCTGTATATCGGCTCTTTGAGAGGTGGGGCAAAGGAGTTGAACCTAACTTCCAACAAATTACATGATTTGCTTTCCGTTGATGAAAATGAAGAACCGGTTCTTTGTCGTAACTTGCTGGTTGCTTCTGATAATGAATTATGGATAGGGGCGGAATCCGGAATTTATATTTATAACCTTCGAATGGGCAAATATGTCCATTTGCGCAGTTCAATCAATGATCCATATTCTCTCTCTGACAATGCGGTCTATTCACTATGTAAGGATCGTGAAGGAGGCATATGGATTGGTTCTTATTTCGGGGGAGTGAACTACTATCCCCGTTTCTATACTTACTTTGAAAAGTATTATCCGAAAGGGACAGATAATGGTTTGCATGGAAAAAGAGTACGTGAGTTCTGTCAGGACAATCAGGGGATCTTGTGGATCGGTACGGAAGATGGAGGATTGAACCGCTTTGATCCGAAAACAAAAACCTTCTCTTTCTTCACTCCAAGTAATGCGTTCACTAATGTTCATGGATTATGTCTGATTGGCGATCATCTTTGGGTAGGAACTTTTGCGAAAGGAGTGAAAGTTATTGATACACGTACGGGAGCGATTGTGAAAACATATCAGAAAACCGATTCGCCACGTTCATTGATAGATAATAGCGTTTTTTCTATTTGTCAGACAACAACGGGAGATATTTATTTGGGTACTTTGTTTGGTTTGCTGCGCTATAATAAGCAGACCGATGATTTTGACCGGATACCGGAACTGAACGGTAAGTTTGTATATGATATCAAAGAAGATTCCGGCAGTAATCTATGGCTGGCGACCTATGCTAATGGGGCCTATTGCTATAATGTCAATGAAAAGAAATGGACCAATTACTTGCACGATGAAAACAACCCTAGAAGTCTGCCGTATGATAAGGTATTGAGCATTTTCGAAGATTCTCACCGACAAATCTGGTTAACTACACAAGGTGGAGGTTTCTGCAAGTTTCATCCCGAAACAGAAACTTTTACTAGCTATGATTCCCGTAACGGATTGCCGAATGATGTTGTTTATCAGATTGTGGAAGATAAAGAAGGCCTTATGTGGCTGACAACCAATAATGGTCTGGTGTCTTTTCAGCCTGCCACGGGAGCGATGAAAGTATATACTACCGCCAACGGTCTGTTGGGCGAGCAGTTTAACTATCGTTCCAGCTTTGAGACGGAAGATGGAACGATTTATCTGGGCAGTATTGACGGCTTTGTCGCTTTTAATCCGAAAAACTTCTCTGAAAATAAGTCTCTTCCATCCATTGTGATTACGGACTTTTTGTTGTTCGGAAAAGAAGTATATCCTGGTGATCCTTCGTCTCCGCTGAAGAAAAGTATTAATTTCTTGGATGAGCTGGTTCTTCAGCCTGATCAGAATTCTTTTTCATTTCGTGTCGCTGCTTTGGATTTCCAGGCTCCGCGAATGAATCAGATCATGTATAAGTTGGATGGCTTTGATGATGAATGGCTGCCCGTTGGAGAGAGCCCTGTGGTATCCTATTCCAACTTGTGGTATGGCAATTATACCTTCCGTGTGAAAGCTTCTAACAGTGACGGAGTATGGAACGAAAATGAAGTATCTTTGATCGTTCGTATACTTCCTCCTTTTTATCTTACTATCTGGGCTTATTGCGTATATGTTTTGCTGATCATAGGCTGCTCCCTGTATGCTGTGTGGTATTTCAAGCAGCGAAGTAACTATAAGCATCGCAGGCAGATGGAGAAGTTCGAGCAGGAAAAGGAACGCGAGATCTATCATGCAAAGATCGACTTCTTTACGAATGTAGCTCACGAGATACGTACTCCGCTGACTTTGATTAAAGGTCCGCTAGAGAATATTATTCTTAAGAAAAAGGTTGATGCGGAGACGCGTGAGGATCTGAATATTATGAAGCAGAATACGGAACGTTTGCTGAATCTGACGAACCAATTACTAGACTTCCGCAAGACGGAAAGTCAGGGATTCCGTTTGAACTTTGCTAAATGCAACATCACGGAGGTGCTGAAAGAAACCCACCTGCGGTTTACTTCTCTTGCCAAACAGAAAGGACTGGAATTTACCCTGCAACTGCCCGAGACGGATTTTTATGCTCATGTCAATCAAGAGGCATTCACCAAGATTATCAGTAACTTGCTGAACAATGCCGTGAAATATTCGGAACATTATATACACGTATCTCTGGAGGTGACCGAGGGCGATGAAAACAATGTATTCCGTATCCGTACGGTGAATGATGGAGTGATTATCCCTCGTGAGATGAGGGAAGAAATATTCCAGCCTTTTGTCCGTTTCAACGAGAGAGAAGACGGAAAAGTGACCACCGGAACGGGTATCGGACTGGCTCTTTCACGCTCATTGGCCGAACTGCATCAAGGAACGCTGGCTATGGGGGAAGAAGAAAATAGTAATACCTTCTGCCTGACATTGCCTATCGTTCAGGATATGACAATTACTTTGACTCCGGAAACAAAAGCGGAACCGGAACCTGTAAGTGAGGTTCCGGTGGAAGTGGAACAAGGAGAAAAAAAAGACAATCGCCCTACAGTACTGGTAGTGGAGGATAATCCGGATATGCGAGCCTTTGTTGTCCGCCAGTTGTCGAAAGAATATGCCGTACTGTCGGCAGTCAATGGGGCGGAAGCCTTGAAAATGTTGGATGGCAATTATGTGAATTTGGTAGTGAGTGATGTAGTCATGCCTGTGATGGATGGCTTTGAACTCTGTAAGACGATTAAATCGGACTTGAATTATAGTCATATCCCTGTTATTCTGCTGACTGCGAAAACGAACATCCAGTCTAAGATAGAAGGCATGGAGCTGGGCGCAGATGCCTATATCGAGAAGCCTTTCTCTGTCGAATACTTACAAGCTTGTGCCTCTAACCTCATTCAGAACAGAGAAAAACTACGCCGGACTTTTGCGCAGTCACCTTTTGTGGCAGCCAACACCATGGCATTGACCAAGGCCGACGAAGACTTTATCAAGAGACTGAATGAAGTAATTTTGGCTAATCTTAATAATCCGGAGTTCAGCATGGATGATATAGCGGACAGTTTGAATATGAGTCGTTCTAACTTCTATCGTAAGATAAAGGGAGTACTGGATTTGAGCCCGAATGAGTATCTTCGTTTGGAACGCTTGAAAAAGGCTGCCCAGTTGCTGAAAGAAGGAGAAGGGCGAGTAACTGAAATCTGCTATATGGTAGGATTCAACTCTCCGTCCTATTTTGCCAAATGTTTTCAGAAGCAGTTTGGAGTGTTGCCGAAGGACTTTGTGGATTGAATAATCAGTTAGCCTTGATACGGAAACTGAAATAAAATACGAGAATTTAATAAATTAAATAATGAAAGATACACCTATTAGTAGACGAGATTTTCTGAAAAATATGGGAATAGCCGGGGCTGGAGCATTTCTTGCAGCGAGTCCCTGGCTTTCTGCATTTTCGGAGGTGACGAACACGTCTAGTGAAAAATGCCGTCTGGCAATTATCGGTCCCGGTTCGAGAGGGCGATTTTTAATGAGTTTCCTTGTGAAAAATCCGAAGGTGGATATTGTAGCGTTGTGCGATATTTATCAGCCTTCGATTGATGAGGCTTTGAAACTTGCCCTTAAGGCAAAAGTATACGGTAACTATAAGGAGGTGTTGGAAGATAAGAATATAGATGCCGTCCTTGTGGCAACTCCTCTTAGTGCTCACTATAAAATAGTGATGGATGCTTTTGATGCCGGGAAACATGTATTCTGCGAAAAGTCAATCGGTTATACGATGGAAGAGTGTTACCATATATATCAAAAGCATCGCAGCACCGGAAAAATTTTCTTCACCGGACAGCAACGTCTCTTTGATCCGCGCTATATCAAGGCGATGGAAATGATCCATGCGGGTACGTTCGGCGAAATCAACGGAATTCATACTTTCTGGAACCGGAATGGCGACTGGAGACGTTCTGTTCCTTCACCAAGTTTGGAGCGTCTGATAAACTGGCGTCTCTATAAGGAATTCTCGAAGGGATTAATGACGGAACTTGCCTGCCATCAGCTTCAGATAGGTAGCTGGGCATTGCAAAAACTTCCTGAGAAGGTAATGGGGCACGGAGCCATCACTTATTGGAAGGACGGACGTGAAGTATATGATAATGTAAGTTGTATATATGTATTCGATGATGGCGTGAAGATGACATTCGATTCCATTATTTCCAATAAGTTCTATGGTCTGGAAGAGCAGATTATGGGTAATCTCGGAACGGTGGAACCGGAAAAGGGACGATACTACTTTGAAAGTGTGGCTCCTGCACCGGCATTCCTGCAGTTGGTCAATGACTGGGAGAACAAAATGTTTGATTCACTGCCTTTTGCAGGTACAAGCTGGGCACCGGAAACTGCCAATGCGAATACAGGAGAGTTTATTTTGGGCGAACGTCCGAAAGGTGACGGTACTTCCTTGTTGCTGGAAGCATTCGTAGAGGCTGTGATAACACAAAAACAACCGGAAAGAATTGCCGAAGAAGGCTACTATGCTAGTATGCTCTGTTTGTTGGGCCACCAGGCTATGGAGGAAGAAAAAACGCTTTACTTTCCTGATGAATACAAAATTGACTATCTGAACCATCAATCCAAAACACTCGAAACAGTATGAAAGATACAGTCCTGACCGCACGACGGAAGAAAATAGAAATAATCACTTTACTTGTATGTTTTGTGCTTGCCAATCTGGTGAATCTTTATGCAATCATCACATATCACAGATCCATGATGGAGATGATCACCTCTATTTTCTATATAATCATTTTTGCTTTTGTACTCTATGCCGCATGGGCGCTTCTGCGCCTCCTTTTCTATGGAGTGAAAGCGCTATTCACAAAGAAGAGAAACAGGCTGTGAGAACAGACCTGAACGAATATACTTAATCAATATCAATGAATAATTTATGACAACACGAAGAGATTTTCTAAAGACAATGTCACTGGCCTCTGCCGGATTAGCACTGGGATCCGGTGAACTGCTGAATGCTCAAACTATTTCATCGAAAAAAGGAAGAAATGAAAAGGTAAAAATAGCCTATATTGGCATTGGAAACCGTGGAGAGCAAATTATACAGGATTTTGCACGTACGGGTATGGTAGAGGTTGTGGCTCTGTGTGATGTAGACATGGGAGCTAAACATACACGAAAGGTGATGGGCATGTATCCTAAAGCGAAACAGTTCAGAGACTTCCGCCAGATGTTTGACAAGGCTGGTAACGAGTTTGATGCTGTAGCAATTGCTACTCCTGATCACTCTCACTTCCCTATCAGTATGCTGGCTCTGGCTTCCGGCAAACACGTGTATGTGGAAAAACCGCTGGCCCGTACTTTCTATGAGGCGGAACTGTTGATGCAGGCTGCCCTTAAACGTCCGAACCTGGCTACTCAGGTGGGAAATCAGGGACACTCGGAAGCAAATTACTTCCAATTTAAAGCTTGGATGGATGCAGGGATCATCAAGGATGTGACAGCTGTTACTGCTCACATGAATAATCCGCGTCGCTGGCATAAGTGGGATACGAACATTTATAAACTACCTTCAGGCCAGCAACTCCCGAAGGATTTGGATTGGAATACCTGGCTGGGAGCTGTTCCTTATCATGAATATTGCAATAAGTATGATCAAGGTGAATGGCGTTGCTGGTATGACTTCGGTATGGGAGCTTTGGGCGACTGGGGAGCACATATATTGGATACTGTTCACGAGTTTCTTGAACTAGGCTTGCCTTACGAAGTGACTCTGACACATCAGGAAGGACACAATGATTACTTTTTCCCATATTCTTCTACGATTCTTTTCCGTTTCCCGCAGCGCAAAGGAATGCCACCGGTAGATGTCACTTGGTATGACGGTCTGGATAATCTTCCTCCTATTCCTGCAGGTTACGGTGTTTCCGGACTGGATCCGAACATTCCCAAGACTAATCAGGGCGATGTTCCTCCTGCCAAACTGAATCCGGGAAAGATTATTTATTCAAAGGAACTGACTTTCAAGGGTGGTAGTCACGGAAGTACTTTGTCTATCATTCCGGAAGAAAAGGCAAAGGAAATGGCAGATAAGTTGCCGAAAGTGCCTAAAAGTCCGTCCAATCACTTCGAGAATTTCTTGTTGGCATGTAATGGCATTGAAAAGACGCGTTCACCGTTCGAGATTAACGGTGTCTTGAGTCAGGTATTCTCACTGGGAGTAATGGCACAACGTCTCAATACCCAGTTATTCTTCGATCCCCGCACGAAGCAGATTACCAATAATGAATTTGCTAATTCAATGTTGACCGGACTTCCGCCGCGTAAAGGCTGGGATGAGTTTTATAAGTTGTAAAGACCGGTAGGAAATATAAAACAGAATAAAGTTTGATTATAATAACAATATAAGTAATGAAGAAAAATATCGTATTGACTTTACTTTTGTTCTGTGCCGCTTCTTTGTCAGCACAGAATTGGGAACCGCTTTTCAATGGTAAAAACCTGAAAGGATGGAAAAAACTGAACGGCAAGGCTGAGTATAAAATCGTAGACGATGCCATTGTAGGTGTATCAAAAATGGGAACTCCTAATACCTTCCTGGCAACCACCAAGAATTACGGAGATTTTATCCTTGAGTTTGACTTTAAGGTTGATGATGGCTTGAATTCAGGAGTACAGATTCGCAGTGAAAGCAAAAAAGAATATAACAAGGGCCGTGTACACGGTTATCAGTTCGAGATTGATCCCTCCAAACGTGCCTGGTCGGGTGGTATCTATGACGAAGCTCGCAGAAACTGGATTTATTCTTTGAACTGGAATCCTTCGGCACGTACGGCTTTCAAGAACAATGCATGGAATAAGGCCCGTATCGAAGCGATAGGCAACTCTATCCGTACATGGATCAACGGAGTGGCTTGTGCTAATATCTGGGACGATATGACTCCTGTCGGATTTATCGCTTTGCAGGTACACGCTATCGGCAACGCTGCTGACGAAGGCAAGACAGTAAGCTGGAAGAATATCCGTATCTGTACGACAGACGTAGAACGTTACCAGACACCGGAATCTCAGGCTGCACCGGAAAGAAATCTGATTATCAACACTCTTTCTCCGCGTGAGAAAAAAGAAGGTTGGGCTTTGTTGTGGGATGGTAAGACTAACGAAGGCTGGAGAGGAGCGAAGCTTTCTACTTTCCCTGCCAAAGGCTGGAAGATGGAAGACGGCATCCTTAAGGTTATGAAGAGTGGCGGTGCCGAATCTGCCAATGGCGGTGACATCGTAACTACCCGTACTTATAAGGACTTTATCCTGACTGTAGATTTCAAGATCACTGAAGGTGCAAACAGCGGAATCAAGTATTTTGTTAATCCTGAAATGAATAAGGGTGCCGGTTCTGCTATCGGTTGCGAGTTTCAGATTCTGGACGATGACAAGCATCCGGATGCTAAACTTGGTGTGAAAGGCAACAGACAATTGGGTTCATTGTATGACCTGATTCCGGCTCCTAAGAATAAACCTTTCCATAAGAAAGAGTTCAATACTGCTATGATCATCGTCAAAGGCAACCATGTAGAGCACTGGCTGAATGGAGAGAAACTGATTGAGTATGACCGTAACAATGAAATGTGGAATGCACTGGTAGCTTATAGCAAGTATAAGAACTGGCCTAACTTTGGAAATATTATTGAAGGTAACATCCTTCTGCAAGACCACGGAGATGAAGTATGGTTCAAGAACGTGAAGATTAAAGAATTGAAATAAGAATATATTGTAGAAGAGGAGTTGTGCCGGAAATCTCATTTTGTTGATGAATGCTGCTTCGAGCACAGCTCCTTTCTTTTTTGATAGATGAAGACTGCCATTCAACATTTGTACAGACCATCCCATGAGGGCGACGGATTACTTTACGTCTGGTTCCCGTCTATGCATACACGCGTAGATATTCTTTTGTGCAGTCAGAAATCAGAAGAAGAACTGCTGTCTGTTGCTGAACGTATTCATGAAGCTTTAAGCTGCCTGGAGAAGACAGCCAACTATTATGATCCTGCCAGCGAACTGGCTGTCGTCAACCGGACCGCTTCTGTATCTCCGGTAGTTCTTAGCAGTCAACTTTATGCAATGGTTGATCTGTGTCTGGAATATCACGAGAAAACATCGGGATGCTTCGATGTGACAGTTCATTCGGAGAATTATAATCAGGATACTATTCATTCGGTATGTTTGTCGGCAGAAGAACAAAGTATTTTTTACCGGCAACCGGGGATAACGATCAACCTTTCAGGATTTCTGAAAGGATATGCCTTGGAGACAATCAGAGACATATTGCACTCCTGTTCTATAGAAAATGCGTTGATCAATATGGGAAACAGTTCTGTACTTGCTTTAGGCAACCATCCGGCCGGAACGGGATGGAAAGTTAACTTTGGCAACCAGTCGGAGACGGAAAAGACCGGGGAGTCTCAAAGTATACTCCTTTATAATGAATGCCTCACTACTTCCGGAAACGAGTCGGAGGGGCGCAGGCATATTATTTCTCCTCAAAATGGCAACTTTGTTGAAGGTCTCAGGCAGATAGCGGTTGTAACAAAGAATGGGGCTGTCGGAGAGATACTGTCTACCGCTCTGTTTGCCGCCGGTCCGGAACAGCGTGAAACGTTGCTTGCCAGTCTCCGCCCTTTACTTGTCAATCACTTCCTGATTGGTTATTAATCGACCGCATTATTTCTTCTTTCTGGCGATAAAACACGTCTGGAATGGTCTTTTGACCATATTATTCCATTTATCGGTCTATTTCTTTTATTACTTCTGTTGATTTTTGGTTTTCTTTGTAGCGTCGATTATCAATCTAACTTTTATATGAAAAATAAGATTTTATTAGTAGGGCTGTTTTGCTGTAGCCTTGTATCAACAGAAGCACAAGTATTATTGGATAAGAACGCTGGTAAAAACAGTTTTCCCATCGTTTCACCGGCTGCCAATGTCGTTGTTTGTTTTGATGGCAAGGATGAAACTGTCGTTCGTAAGAGTGTGACTTTATTTGCAGACGACGTTCGTCGTGTGACGGGACAGGACCTGAAAACACAAGCAAGTAATCCGGGTGATGTCTCGGCTCGTTATGCCATCATCGTGGGAACTGTCGGAAAAAGCGCATGGATCAATGCGCTGGTAGCCCAAAAGAAGATAGACACAACTCCCATCACCGGTGGATGGGAACGTTATATGATAGAAACGGTTGATAATCCTGCACCGGGTATTAAGAAAGCCATTGTCGTAGCTGGTAGTGACAGGCGTGGTACGGCTTACGGACTTCTCTCCATATCTAAAGCGATAGGTGTGTCTCCCTGGTACTGGTGGGCCGATGCTCCGATAAAACAACAGAAAAAACTGGCTGTCAACGTTCATAAATTCATTTCAAAAGAACCTGCTGTCAAGTTCAGAGGTATCTTTATCAATGACGAAGACTGGGGACTTTATCGCTGGTCAAAGAACAATTATGAGAAAGAACGTGGAAACTTCGGACCGAAAACATACGCGCAGATTTGTGAGTTACTGCTCCGTCTTCAGGCAAATTATCTGTGTCCGGCCATGCACGATGCGTCTATGGCATTTCATCGTATACCGGAGAATAGATTGGTAGCAGATAGTTTCGCCATCGTGATGGGGTCTTCTCACTGCGAACCGCTGTTGTTCAACACGGCAAGCGAGTGGAAACGTGACAAGATGGGCGAATGGGATTACATCAACAATAGAGCGGGAGTAGACAGTGTGCTGAGAGCACGTGCGAATGAATGTGCTCCTTTTGAGAATGTGTACACTCTGGCTCTGCGCGGATTGCATGACAGAGCGATGAATGCGAGCAATGATATGGCGGATAGAAAACAGATGCTCCAAGATGCATTGATGGCACAAAGAAAGATGCTGATTGATGCGACGGGTAAGCGTGGCGAAGATATCCCGCAAGCCTTTACTCCTTATAAAGAGGTGCTGGATGTATACGACGAGGGACTGGAACTGCCGGATGATGTTACGATTATATGGCCGGACGACAACTATGGCTATATGAAGCGTCTGAGCAGTCCGAAAGAACAGAAGCGTTCGGGACGTTCGGGTGTTTATTATCATTCTTCCTATCTGGGCAAGCCTCACGATCATCTTTGGATGAACACCACTTCACCCACGCTGATGTACGAAGAACTTCGCAAGGCTTATGACATGACGGCAGACCGGATCTGGCTGCTCAATGCCGGTGATATCAAATCATGTGAGTTTGCTGTAGATTTCTTCCTGTCGATGGCTTATGATATCGATTCTTTCAATTTTGACAGAGCGGCTACTTATCGCACGGAATGGTTGTGTGGTATGCTGGGTGATGAATACCGCAATGAGTATCAGGATGTGATCAACTCATTCTACAAACTGGCTTTTGCCCGCAGACCGGAGTTTATGGGATGGGGCTATCAGTGGGCTACCGATAAGCATGGAAGAGAACGGAATACAGATACTGATTTCTCCTTGACGAATTACAGGGAAGTGGATTCACGCCTGAGTGAATACCGCCGGATCGGAAGCATTACAGAGAAGATTCTGAATAAGCTGCCGGAAGAGAAAAAGGCCTGCTTCTACCAGTCATTGTATTATCCGGTGAAAGGATGTGAGTTGCTGAACAGAATGATACTGGACGGACAGAGAAACCGTTGGTACTCCATTCAGCAAAGAGCGTCTACCGGCGAACTGGAGAAAAAAGTGAAGGCTTGTTATGATAGTCTGCAAGTCATTACCAAAGGATATAATTCGCTGCTCGGTGGCAAATGGGATCATGTAATGACAATGAAACAGGGATTTGCTGCTGCTTACTTTGAACTTCCGGCATTAAGAAAAACTTCACTGGCATCTGATGCTACACTGGGCGTAATGGTAGAGGGAGAAGATGTGCTGAAAGGTCTGAAGAGTTTCCACTCCTTGCCTTGCTTCAATACTTACCTGCGTCAGTCATATTATGTGGATGTTTTCAATAAAGGGGCAAGCCCTTTGAAATGGAAGGCATCTGTTACGGAAAACTGGATTTTATTGAGCAAGAAGGCAGGCGAAACGGCTACGGAAGAACGTATTGAAGTATCGGTAGACTGGGCAAAAGTACCGGTTGGAGAGAAAGTTTTCGGGGTATTGGAAATTACTTCTGACCGGGGCGAGAAAGAGAATGTTTACATCTCTGTATTCAATCCTTCTTCTCCATCCCTTGCCGAAATGGATACTTTATTTGTGGAACATAACGGATATGTCTCTATCGATGCGGCAAGCTTCCACCGGAAAGTGGAAAATAAGGCGATCAAGATGAGAACCATTCCTAATCTGGGGATAGAGAATACGGCTATTCAGTTGGGTGATCCGACGGCTGCCCCGCAACGTACCGCAGGCCGTAGCACACCACGTTTGGAGTATGATTTCTATACTTTCGAGCAAGGTTCGGTTGATGTCTATACATATGTGTTGCCTACATTCGTGACAAGCAAGGACAGAGGCTATGCTGGACACGAAGCAACGAATATCGAAACCAAATATGGTGTATGTATTGACGAAGGGCCGGTTTTGAATCCGTCTACATCTTCTTTTGAATATGCGCAAATCTGGTATGAGAGTGTATTGAAGAACTGTAGAATCAATAAAACAACTTTGCATATCGACAAGCCGGGTAAGCATACCGTGAAAATAATCTGTGGAGATGCCGGAACTGTATTGCAAAAGATTGTATTGGACTTTGGAGGAATGAAACGTTCCTACTTTGGACCACAACCGACAAGAAAATAGAGTTGTTTGATGAATATGTAGTTAAAGATTGCCATGGTTGTATATGACCATGGGTGATAGGGTTAACCATGAAAAAACACTTTTTACTTTTAGTCTTCCTGCTCTTTGCTGCGATTGTTGAGGCTGCTAATCCGGTAAAGCAAATGTTGGAACGTCTTCAGGAAGGGCTTTCCGACCGGTTTAAGATTGAGATCCGTTCTTCTTCTGATGAAGGCGACTACTTTGAACTGTATGGTGGCGGGCGCAAAGTCACAGTACGTGCCAACAATTATGTAAGTGCTGCCTTTGGCATTAACTGGTATTTGAAGTATTACTGTCATGCCCATGTCTCTTTCTGTGGAGACCAGTTACCTCAATTGCCTGTTGATCTGCCACAGGTGAAAGAACGTCATGCGACTAAACTATCCGATAATTTTTACATGAATTATTGCACATTTAGTTATACTACAGCCTTTTGGAACTGGAAACGTTGGGAACGTGAAATAGATCTGATGGCTTTGAGCGGTATCAATATGCCGATGGCTATGGTTGGGGTGGAGGCTGTATGGCGGAATACGTTGTTGAAATTCGGGTATACGCTTCCGGAAGTGAAGGAGTTCTTGTGTGGACCAGCTTATTTCGGTTGGTTGCTGATGGGTAATCTTGAGAATATCGGTGGCCCGTTGCCCGATGAATGGTTTAAGGAGCAGATAGTCTTACAGAAGAAAATACTTGCCCGTATGCGTGAATATGGGATGAAGCCTGTTTTTCAGGGATTTTTTGGGATGGTTCCTTCCTCGTTGAAAGAAAAATATCCGGAAGCCCGCTTGGTGGAACAGGGACTGTGGAACTCGCTTCAACGTCCTCCTGTGCTCGATCCTGCCGATCCGTTGTTTGAAAGAATGGCAAAGGTGTGGTATGCTGAATATGAGAAGCTTTATGGGAAAGCGGACTTGTTTGGCGGTGATCTCTTTCACGAAGGTGGAAAGACCGGAGGCATTGACGTAACAGATGCCGCCCGTCGGGTACAGACAGCCATGAAACGATATAATCCGGATGCGACCTGGGTGATTCAGGCATGGTTGGGAAATCCGAAAAAGGAATTGCTGGCAGGACTCGACAGAAAGAATACGCTGATCGTTGATCTTGCTGCCGAGTTTTGGGATAACTGGCGGAAGCGCAAGGGCTTTGATGGCTTCCCGTGGTTATGGTCGCATATTTCCAATTATGGAGGTAACATTGGTCTGCACGGGCGTCTGGACGCTATAGCTACCGGTCCGGTAGATGGTCAGAAGGATTCGGCGGCATCACCGAGCATGAAAGGAACTAGCTCTACCCCGGAAGGCATCGAGGTGAATCCGGTAGTATTTGATTTGTTGAATGAAATGCGCTGGCGTTCGGAGCATTTGGATCTGGATGTCTGGTTGAAAGAGTATTCAGTGCGTCGTTATGGTGTGGAAGATGAAAATCTGAAAGAGGCGTGGACTATTTTCCACCGTACAGCTTATGGTACTTATACCGGTCATCGCCGTCCGTCAGAGTCGGTCTTTTGTGCCCCTCCCAGCTTGAAAAGAGATAAAATCACGGCTTCTGCCTGGAGTCAATGTCGGATTTTCTATGATCCGGAGCTCTTTGCCCAGGGAGTAGGATTATTCTTGCAAAGTGCAGACCGTCTGAAGCAGACGTCAACTTATCAGTATGATGCAGTCGATTTTGTCCGTCAGTATCTTGCGGATTTAGGACGGGAAGCATATTACAATCTGGTGGATGCTTATCGGGCGAAAGATACGAAACAGTTTGATTACTGGTCGGAGAGGTTTCTGCAGCTGATTAAGGATCAAAATGAGTTACTGTCCACTCACGAATGCTTCTTCGTGGGACGCTGGCTGGATATGGCCCGTTCGAAGTCAAAGCAGCCTGAATTGCAGGATTTGTACGAGCACAATGCCCGTATGCTGATCGGGACATGGACGGAGACACTTAGTCCGGTGCGCGACTATGCCCACAAGGAATGGGGCGGGCTGCTGAAAGACTATTATCTGCCTCGCTGGACTAATTACATCGCTTATCTTAAAGGTACATTGGAGGGACGTTCACTTACTGTTCCGGACTCGTTTCAAGTGGAGAAGGCATGGGTGAATGCACATAATAAGTATGTACTTGAGGCTGGTGTTGATCCGGTGCAGACGGCTAAGAGAATGTATAGCAAATATCATATTTAATCATTACTCAAAAGATAAGACTATGAAAGGATTATTGAAAACAGCTGTATTGTTGGCTACTTTCTGCGCTACAGTCATGGCCTGTGGAGGTGGTGGAGAGGATACATTGGATCATAAGGGAGGTGATGGTGGCGGAACCGGCAATAAGGGCGATCAAGAAGAATCGGAACAACCATTTGTTGCTCATATTACTCCTGTCGACAAACTTAATCAAGGTGTCCCGGTGATTAATTCGCACGCTGATGTTACTTCGCGTTCGTCCTTGAAGATGAACTTTCGGACGTATTCACAACTAGGAGAGAGTGTACTAAAATCTGCCAAACCTAACTATGTACGGGTTAAGAAATTGGCTAATGATGGTTATATCATGTTCTATCACAACAATCAGATTGGTGCCAGTTGTTCTTATGCGGCCAGTACGGACTTTAAAACATGGAGTTATAAAGGCAAGGTGTTTACCAATTACAGTATTACCGACAGTAAAGGTGAAAAGAATGACCGGCGTTACTCGAATTGTGATGGGCTGGTACTTTCCAACGGAGATATTCTGACCGTAGCCTCCTATAGGGCTAATAATGGGTATAGAGACTTGCCTAAAGATGCAGGTATTGAAATGAGGCGTAGTACAGATAATGGCGTTACGTGGAGTGAACCGGTCTCAGTGTATCAAGGTGTCAACTGGGAGCCGTATTTGCTGGAATTGTCTTCGGGAGAAATCCATTGCTATTTCACGGACAGTAGCCGTACGGGTATTGAAGGCAAAGACACCGGAACTGCAATGGTCATATCCAGAGATGGCGGTCAAACGTGGACGCCTTCATTTGGAAGTATCCCTTACTATGTGATACGAATGAAGTGGGAACAAGACGGAAAAACATATTTCAATCATCAGATGCCGTCTGTTATTCAACTTAAAGGTAGCAATGAACTGGCGGCCGCTGTAGAGACTAATAACCGTGGAACATATTATATATCACTGGCTTATTCCGGCGAAGATGGTGAATGGGATCATCTTGATGTGGATCAGGAAGGGCCGGCTGATAGCGACAATCTGTCTTTTTTAGGTAGCGCTCCATATTTATCTCAGTTTCCATCGGGTGAGACTGTGCTTTCGTATAACAAATCTTCTACTTTCTATATGAAAATGGGGGATGCCAAAGCGCGTAATTTTGGAAGTGCTTATTCACCGTTTCCAGGTAAGGGGTATTGGGGAACGTTGAATTTGGTAAATCCGCATCAATTGGTAGGAGCGATGCCTGATACTTCTAATGGAACAATCATGTTATCACAATTTATTCTTAACCATCGTATCGATGCGGTACGCCGTAGCGTAAAGGTGGATGGCAACAATCAGGAATGGGCGAATACGGATCATGCGCTTTTTGTCGGAGAAAAATCGCAAGTACAGGGAACTCTCCGTTGTTCGTGTGATGACAAGAATGTATATTTTTTGGTAGAAGTACTTGACCGGAGCTTGCTGAGAGGTGATTATGCTACTGTTTATATTTCTCCGGATGATAGTAAAAGCTTAACGGACGGTGCTGCACGAATACAAGTGTCAATGGATGGATTGAAAAGTACCGAAACTTATGCCGGTAAATGGAACAATGCGGAGATGGGTGTAGAAGTGAAAACTTATGTATGCAATGACACCAATGAAGATCGTATTGATAACTATGGTTATATTGCCGAAATCTCTGTCCCCCGTTCCAGTCTGACTATTTCTTCGGGACAGGTATTGGTCAATTTCTCTATTACCGACAATAAAGAAGAGGAAGCAGTCAGTGATGTATCTTCTATAAGCTGCTGGATACCAGTGGCGGGATTGTAATCTGATAATAACGTGAATAATTAATTATATAGAAACAATTGTAATGATGAAAAAGAACTATTATTTAATTTGTGTATTGTTACTGGCTGCTTTCTGTACAACCAGTATTGCTACTGCTCAAAATTATTTTGGAGATTTTCCTGTAAAAGCAGATCCTAAGACTGTTGGAAATAAGCTAAGTAAGCGTTTAATGGAAACCAAACATCAGTTGTATGGTGATAAAGGAATCCATTATGCCGAGGTATGTACATGGTATGGAGCTCTCCGTTTTGCAGAATTGACGAATAACAAAGAGTTGATTAAGCAATTGAGAAACCGCTTTGAGTTGTTATTCCATTTGGAAAAAGATCTCCTACCTCCACCCATACACGTAGACCAGAATATGTTTGGTTGTTTGCCTCTTAGATTTTATAGTATCACAAAGGACCAGCGTTATTTGGACCTTGGATTGCCTTATGCCGATACCCAATGGCAGCTTCCAGCCAAAGCGAATGAAGAAGAACGTAAATGGGATAAGAAGGGATTCTCCTGGCAAACTCGTCTTTGGATTGACGATATGTATATGATTACCATTGTGCAATCGGAGGCTTATAAAGTAACTGGAGATACTAAATATATCAACCGGGCTGCCAAAGAAATGGTGATGTATTTGGATGAACTGCAACATCCGAATGGTCTTTTCTATCATGCGCCGGATGTACCTTACTATTGGGGACGCGGAGATGGCTGGATGGCTGTAGGTATGACGGAACTTCTGTTTAACCTGCCGGAGAATGACTCAAATAGAGCTCGGATTATGAAAGGCTATCTTTTAATGATGAACAACTTGAAAAAATACGTAAACAAAGACGGATTGTGGAATCAGTTGATAGACCAGCCCGACTTTTGGACTGAAACATCCGGATCGGCTATGTTTGCTTATGCCATGATTGTAGGTGTTCAGAACGGATGGTTGGATAAGGAAGAATTTGCTCCTGTTGCACGCAGAGCCTGGTTAGGTCTGTGCAATTATATAGACGATAAGAATGACCTTACCGAAGTTTGTATCGGAACGGGAAAGAAAAACAGTAAGCAATATTATATGGACCGTCCTCGCATTGCCGGAGATTATCATGGACAGGCACCTATCTTGTGGTGTGCTTATGCTTTGCTGAACAATAAGTAAAAGACAGATATATTTTGTTGTATAAAAGGAGAGGATGTCCCCACCGATTGGAGACATCCTCTTTCTCTCTAAATATAACGATATAAAATGATTCCTTATACTGTCGGGTCCGGTGCTTCATCACCGCCGTCATCACCTCCTTCGTTTCCTCCGCCTTCTTCTCCACCACCTGAAGGAGCAGAACTGCTGTTTCTGGTTACATCCAGTTTCTGAATGCTGACAGACTTTATCATATTTTTCAGCAAGTCTCCCGGAGTAAAGATGATTTTACGGTTTTTCAATGTTTCCGTAGTGACTTCCTCTGCGTTTTCCTGGCTCTTGCATCCGAAGGAGGGACGGAAAGTTCCAAATTCCCCCAAGTTGACGGATGCTCCGATTTCCATATACGTTATCAGAGAATCAATGAGTCCGTCAAGGACGGCTTTTACTGTACCGCGTGGAACGAATCCCACTTTGGTTACCTGATCGCACAGCATCTTAAAATCAACGTTGACTACATTGAACGGACGCGCTACATATTTTTCTGCTTTGGCATCGTCGAAACCAAAGGTCGTTTTTTTGACTACATATTTCAGTGCCATAATTTTAATTTTTTAAATAGTTTATAAATCGAGTTTCTGTTTTGTGATCACGATGCAAAGATATGGCATCTGAAATTACTGTGCAAGTTATTTTTCGAAAGTGCGTTAAACAAATAATTAATAATGCATATGTTGTTGATAATGAACGCTTTTCGCTATAAGCTTGCCTTGTAGTGTGATAGTACTATTAGAAAAACTACTTCTTTAGATATACGACAGTTTTTCCTCCTCCATACTTCCGGATTATCTCTTCTTTCAAAAACTTATTGAGTAGTTCAATTGCTTTGTTGCGGCTGATTTCTGCCAGTCTCATGAAATCGGTACGGGTGATACAGCCATATTTGTCCAGATGTTGTATCAGGAGGGTGCGGCATCTTTCTTCGTTGGAATCGTTATTAGTACGATAGGGTGACTCTATGCGTTCCAGTTGCAATGGTTCCAGACTCTCACGAAACTTTTTGTTAATGCGCAGGTTCACCTTATTTAAATGGATGGAAGGAGAACGAATTTCTTTCTTCTCCATCACCGGACGGTCACATGTCAGTGATAGGGAGAAATGTCCGATTTCCCCGACTTCTACGGTCCAGCCTTGCACGAGCCAGTGTTGTAGCTCATCACTGACGGCTTGCAGGCAACCTTCTATCGTGGCTGGACTGAAGCCGTTGGATTTGGATACTAGTTCAATGAACTTATCGGCATCAATGGTGCCTGATGGAATAACACGTGCATAAAGTGCCTGTTGTTCCTCCTTTTTTTGTGGATTACCACTCGTGTATAAATCGTAATAAATGCTCATAGTTACTTTATATTTTTTTTGTTCTACGGATAATTTCTTTCTCTTCATAAATTAATTCGTCCGCCTATAGCCGGACGCAAGTTTGCCTATAGGCGACGTTGCGTTTGCCTATAGGCGGACGAAAGAATGCCTATAGCCGGACGAATTAATTTATGCACTCAAAGGTATTACTTTTTTCGGAGAAGGGGCTTAGTTTTTTCAGTTGAACGCTGTTATTAATCAGGATTCTATTTTGTAAATGAACAAATCGTTGCTTTTATTGGACTATATGTTCTATCTTTTTCTGATCAGTATGCTTATTTTTGTACACAAGGCTCATATAGCCTTCCTTTTGTATTGGATCATAGTAGAACTTTTAATTTATATACTATAATGACACCTTTAATAAAGAAAATAGAAGCAGCTATTAAGAAAATCGATAATCTTGATAGACTTTATGCAGATATTGCTTTAGTTTACACAAACTCAATTTATAATAGCCGGGTCATCCAGTTGAATGACTATTTGTTGCACAGTTGTGAAAGTGGTGTTACAGATACACATTACTGTGATCATGAAATCATAGTCTCACTTACGACATATGAGCCACGCTTATATGAAACTTATCTGGCTATTGAATCGATAATGCAACAAACCGTAAAAGCGAATCGAATCATTTTATGGTTACCTGATTCACTTAAAACTACAACTCTGCCCAATACTTTACAACTGCAAATGAAGAGAGGACTGGAAGTAAGATACTGTAAGGATATTCGTTCATATAAGAAACTGATACCAGCACTGCGTAGCTACCCTGATGATGCAATAATTACAATTGATGATGATGCGATATATCATATTGACCTGATAGAAAAATTAGTCAATAGCTACATCAAAGATCCTCAATTTATTTATTTTAACCGAGGGCGTCGTATTAATTTGCAAGATGGAAAGTTTTTACCGTATCTGGGGTGGAAAAAATGTTTTGATATGGAGGCATCTGTTCTGAATTTCCCTACAGGTGTTGGTGGCATACTTTATCCGCCACATATTTTTTCTGATGAGGTTTTTAATGAATCGGTTTTTATGAATATATGTCCGTTTAGTGATGATATTTGGTTTAAAGCTATGGCACTTTATAATGATAAGTTATGTAAGAAAGTCTACACCCATAATAGATCGGGTAATGACTATCTGGAAAATCTGAGTGTGCAAAACTGTGCTTTACATCATATTAATCATGGACAACAACAGAATGACATACAACTCAAAGATGTATTTGAGAAATACGATCTTTACGAAAAGTTAATTGTCATGTGATGTGACAGGAAAAAATAAATCTTTTAACTCAGTTTGTTTGCTAAAGTCGAACAGTGTATTTTTGCGTAGAACACAAAAACTATTCCAAGCGTTTTGTATGGCATTGTAATATCTTTGCATGGCGCTGTATTGTTCTTGCTGTGCAGAGGCTAAATCATAAACGGATACTTTGCCGGAGTGGAATTTATGTGCCAATAATACATATTGTTCCTGAGAGAGTTGATAACTTTTAGTTGCAACAAACCATAGATTCATATTGTGATTATAGTCTTCCACTATATCTTTTATGTTGTTATCAAAATTGACTTCTGCCTGATCTATTTCTATCATACTGTTTTGATAGTTGTTCTTTGCCATGCGAATCTTGTTACGGTTGATACCCCATTGAAAAATTGGAATCTGAACCCCTATCATGACTCCTTGAGTATAATCCGGCTTTTGGTATGCATCCAGAAAATGATCGGAATACTGGTTGAGTCCGTAGCTTATTTTAATGTTGCCATTGAAGCGGTTGTTTAGTTTGGCGGTAAATAGTGTTTGTTCGGCTTTTAGTCTTTTTTCTTCTTGCGATAAGGCAAACGGACTATTGTGACGGGCATAAACAATAGCTGACTTTTCGTCGATCTGCAAAGGTAAATTGAATTCCGGGGTTAATATCTCTACTTCTTCATCTATCCATTCAGGCCTGTTCAGGAATGTGCTAAGTTCTCTAAGTGCTTTCTGATAATTCTTAGTGGAATTCTCGAAAGCATATTTGTTATTCAGCTGTTGTAGCTCCATTTGATGATATTCATATTCGGTAAAATATCCATTGTCGAGTAAGGCTTTGCTGGCAATGAGAAGAGTATCCGATATGAGAAGATTCTTATGTGACAAATCAGCTGCGAGCTTACTTGAGAACAGAGTCATGAATAGGTTTACAGCTTTTGTTTGGATATCTGACATTTCCGAGCAATATTGTTTCAGTGAGTTATTATATACTGCATGCTGTATACCTCTTTGCCTCTTGTAATTATAGAAACCTCCGATGAAGGGTTGCGAATAGTTGATGTAAAGTGGATTAGTTCCAAAACGATTCCTGTTATTCGAAAATTCCCGGAGGTAGTTGAGGCGTGAACTGACACTGAGCTCGCCTCCGATGATACCGACTTTTTGTCGGATAGCTATTTCTGTACTGCTATTGTTGGAGTAATCTTCTACATATGAATAATTTCCACTCTCAGAGTTCTGCATTAGCTTTTGTGAGCGGTTAAAGTTTACAGGGCTTAAAGAGAAAGCGACAGATGGTAGAAATTCTTTTTTGTAATTCTCAAACTCCAATATGGAATTCTCGTGTGACAACTTGATCTTTTGTGCCGATGGTGACACCAGACACCACTCGTTTAATACTTGTTCTAAAGAAATCTGATATGGTTGTCCCTGTAAAAGTGCAGGAAATAGCAGAAACCATATTGTTATCCATTTAAGATTCATATGAATGTCTCTATTTATGTTGAATATTAGTTTTTATATAGCTATGATTGGGAAGAGACCAGGTTAAAGTATTCACCTTTTCTGGCGATAAGATTTTCGTGATTGCCTACTTCTACAATTCTGCCTTTATTAAGAACAACAATCTGATCTGCGTTTCGTATGGTACTTAGCCGGTGGGCTACTACGATAACAGTCCTGTTTTTGAAAGCACTGTTCAGTGCTTCAACAATCTTCTTCTCATTGATGACGTCCAATGAGTTTGTAGCTTCGTCCAGAAAGAGAAAATCCGGATTACGGTATAGTGCCCGTGCTATCAGTAATCGCTGTTTCTGTCCTCCGCTTATTCCTCGTCCCTTCTCTCCAATTACTGTATCAAATCCTTTGGGCATACCATTGATTTCATCCTCTATCTGGGCCATCTGACACACTTTGTGCAGATGATCGTAATCAATATGTTCGTCATCCAATACAATGTTTGCTAATATTGTTTCACTGAATAGTTTGCCATCCTGCATGACTACCCCGCACATATTTCTCCAGGTACGCAGGTTGATACTCGATACATTCATGTTACCCATTTTTATTTCTCCAAAGGTCGGTTTATAAAGTCTGACTAATAGTTTGAGCAGAGTAGATTTTCCGCTACCGCTTCCTCCTACGATAGCCGTTACTTTATTTTGCGGAATAGTCAGGTATATGTTAGTCAATACTAGTGGAGAATTAGGGCTATATTGAAATATTATATTGTTTAAACTGATGTCTCTGTTTTCGGGCAGAATAGAGGTACTGCCAATAGAAAGCAATTCTTCTTCATCTTGTAGTTGTCTGATCTCATTCATGCGTAGAAAACTGATCTTGGCATATTGAGCAGATGCAACGAAACTGATGAATTGAATAAGTGGACCATTAAGCATTCCGATTATAAATTGCGTAGAGATCATTACTCCGAAGGTGATATCACCTTTTATAACTGCACTGGCACAGAAAAATACGATCCCCATGTTTTTTATATTTTCAATGAATTGGGCTCCCAGATTTTGTGCATTAGTGATGTTGAGCACTCTTTTATTGACTTTGTATAGTCTGGCTTGAATTCCTTCCCATTTCCATCTCCTGTGTTTCTCGTAATTATATATCTTGATATCCTGAATCGCGGATACGGTTTCTACCCAATAACTTTGGTCTTGGGATATGAGCTCAAAATATTCCCAATCCAGTTTCTTGCGGATACGGAGAAATAATAATACCCAGCCTGCGTATAATATTGAACCGGACAGGAAAATATAGAATATAATCGGGTTGTATACCAAAAGTATGATTCCGAATATGATAAATGTCAGGACAGAAAAGATCATTGATAGTGAGTTACGCATAATGAAGCTTCGGATACGTTCATGATCACGTGCGCGCTGGAGTATATCTCCTAAAAGCTTATTTTCGAAGAATGTCACCGGAAGCTTCATGAGTTTTATCAGATAGTCTGATATTAATGCAATATTGACTCGTGAAGTAATATGTAATAACACCCAGTCGCGTATGACATTAAATATGGTAATACTCAGCAGTATGCTGATATTGCCGATCAATACCATATTAATAAAATTGATGTCAGAGGTCTTTATGCCTACATCAATAACGGCTTTGGATATAAAAGGAAGTATTCCTTGTAGCAAGGTAACTACCAGCATAATGAAGAATATCGTTGCAAAGCTGTTCTTGTAAGGAACAAAATAACGCAGGATACTGATGAAGCTATTTTTCTCCAGTTTCTTTTCGACATCGCTTCTATTGAAATCTATAGTCGGTTCTATTGCCAGAAGTACGCCATTGGTTGCTCCTTTCTGATACCATCCTTTTTTGAATTCTTCGTGAGTGTATTTAATGCGTCCTTTAGCCGGATCAGATACCCATATGTATTTCTTATTGGCATGATAGACAACAATAAAATGAGAGTCTTTCCAGAAAAGAATTGCAGGGAAAGGGACTTGGTTGATGACATCTTCCAATGTACATTTAATGGCAAGTGTACGTAAGCCGATACTTTCGGCTCCGGTACTTAGATCCAGTAAAGAGATGCCTTGATTGGTTATGCCACAACGGTCTCTAAGATACTGTAAAGAGTAATATCGTCCAAAATGTTTGGCTATGATTTTTAAACATGCCGGACCACAATCTTGTGAATCCATTTGGTAGTCGACTGGAAATCTATGAAATATCATTGTACTATAGAATTATAATGGGAAGTTTATTGTTCTGCGTTTGCCTTCAGGTTATCAAATAGTCTTTCTATGAGGCGTTTCGGCTTTGTGATAATCTCGGATGTGCCTTGAGATTCAAAATCCAGATCGAGTATTTTGCCGAAATTAGTCTGTAATCCATTAGGAAATGTTATGATTATGCGATAAACATTGCTCTCTGCCTGAGTAGTTGATGGCATTTGAACCTTGTTTGATAACCGTGAGATTGAACAGACTTTACCCTTGATTAGTCCATATTCCATATATGGATAATTGTTAACTTTCACATTGGCGGTTTGACCTATTTTGACTTTCCCGATGCCATAGGATGGAACTATCATTTCACCAACAATCTCATTCTGATCAGGAAGAATAGAGAATAGCTCCTGCCCGTTTTGTACAAAATAATTTTCTCTCCAGAATCCCAGGTATTCCATTTGCCCATTGATAGGACTGATTTGTAGATATTGCTTTTTCCATGCATGAATAGTGTTGGTCAATTGGGATTTGCTGACGGATAATTCTTCTCTCAACTTATCCAGAGTTTCTTGCTCTTGTAATAAATATTGTTGTATTTGTTGCTCGTTCCTTTTAATCTGTGCGGTATATGACAGCCTGCTGCTGTGCAGTTCTTTATATGCTGCCTGTAAATCGTAGAAAGTGCTCTGCTGACGTTGAAAATCTTGCTCACTGATAGCTTTTGCAAGATACAGGATGCTGTCTTTGGTCAATCGTTCTTTTTCGATACTTAGCTTTTTCCCTTTTAAAAGAAGCTCCTTATTCAAGTTTTCTATGATTTCAGAATTTATCTCATTCTGCTGTTGGAGACTATTGCACATCGTTTTATAGACATCAGAGTGCAATGTCCGATAATATTGGGAATGTGCAATACAAAAAGAATTGTACGGGGAGCTCGCTCCTCCTAATATAAGCCCGGATCTGATGGGGAAATCTTCAAGATCTTGATTGTTATACCTATTTAATAAGGAATCTAGAAGCAAGATATCCTTATAGTTAGCTTCATTATCTATATAGGCGATTACCTGATCTTCACATACGGATGTTCTGTTCTCATGTAGTAAATGTAGCTTACCGGATGTATTTGCCACTAGCCTGACAGGGGCAATATGCGCTGTTATTGAGATTTGACCATCTACAGAGTCAGGATATTTAATAACAAATCCCAATGTCAGAATTATAAGAATAAGTAGTGTTGTTAGTATTATTGCATAAGTTGCTCCTCTTGTAGGCATCCTGTCAATAATGGTCTGTACCTCTTCACTTCGTTGTACGACTTCTTCTTTTTTTGCTTCTTCTTCTATTTGTGCTTCCATAAAATAAGATTTAAACAACATTCGGTGTTTTTCCTCTGTAAAGTAAAAACATTTTGAAGTGATGACGAGGGAAAAGTTGTTCAATAAATGAAAGAAATTGATCATAATAATCGATTTTGTTCTTTTGGTATACGTTTTCAAGTTTTTGGTTAATAAATGAATAGAAAGTTTCATTTTTTGGACCATAAGTTTCATTGTTTTTACTTATTATACCCGTTCTTTGTCTTCGCATAACAACAAAACCTGAAATATTATGAATACACACTTTTCGGTTATAATGCCTACCTATAATCAGGCTTCTTTTATTAGAAGGGCTATTCTAAGCCTACAAAGACAGACTTATCCCAATTGGGAATTAATTATTATAAATGATGGTTGTACGGATGATACGGAGATGTTTATTTCCGACTTCCTGAATGATGAAAGAATCGTATATATTAAAAATGAAAGTAATAAAGGTCTGGGGTATGCTTTAAATCAAGGGCTTAAAATTGCCCGAAACGAATTGATAGCCTATTTGCCTTCCGATGATTATTATTTTGAGGATCATTTGGAGTCGGTTTATAAGAAGTTTCAAGAATACGATGATTTGGTCCTTGTATATACAGGTATGAAATATGCCTCTCCGGATACCATGTACTATACATCTGATACCGAAAGTAAAGGATTTAAAAAGGGATGTTGTTTACAATTGGTTCAGACAGCGCATAAAAAAACGGATGAACGCTGGCTGGAAAGAAGCGAATGGGTGACTGAAGATCTGTTTACTATGTTTTGGTGTAAATTGACAAAGTCCGGTACTTTTGGTATGACTAATAAGGTATCTTGTTACTGGACACTGCATCCTGCGCAGCGGCATTGCATCATTGGTGAGAAATATGGAGGAGGAATCAATAAATATAGGAGTTACTATAAGATTCAGTCTCCTGTCAGGATGAAAGTTTCCAAATATAAGTTCATAGATGAGGAGAAACTATATGAGAGTTTTAGAAAAGAACAGAAGCCTTGTGAGAATCCTCTGAAAATTTTGATATTAGGAGAACTGGCTTATAATCCAGAGCGTATTTATGCTTTGGAGCAGGCCGGACATATATTATATGGGCTGTGGATACAAAATCCTACCTATAGTTTCTCTACAGTAGGACATTTACCTTTTGGACATATAGAGGATATTCCGTTTGAGAATTGGAAACAGGGTATCGAGGAGGTGAAACCAGACATCATTTATGGTTTGTTAAACTTTGGAGCAGTTCCTTTGGCATATGATGTGCTGAAGGCTTTTCCGGACATACCTTTTGTATGGCATTTCAAAGAAGGCCCATCTGTTTGCCTCCGCAATGGTATGTGGAACAGGCTGATATACCTGTATACACATGCCACAGGAAAGATTTTTCTGAATGAAGCGATTAAATTATGGTTTGAACAGTTCTTGCCACCAAACCATGGATTGTCTTTCATAATGGATGGAGATTTACCTAAGAAAGATTATTTTAAGGACAATTTCTCATCTAAATTATCATCACAAGATGGAGCCGTACATACTTTGATTGCCGGAAGGATGATTGGTATTTCTAATAATGATCTGTCTGTTCTGGTAAGAAATAATATTCATATTCATTTGTATACCGAAAATTATCATGCCTGCAAGGAAAAAGCAATGGTGCGCTATCTGCAGATAGCACCGAAGCATTTCCATATTCATTCCCATGTTTCTGCAGATAGTTGGACGAAAGAATTCTCGCAATATGATGCCGGATGGTTGCATTGCTTTAAAAGCCGTAATAATGGCGATTTGTTGAAAGCTACCTGGGATGATTTGAATATACCTGCTCGGATTAGCACTTATGCGGCAGCCGGACTCCCGGTGATTTTTCCTGATAATAGTAAACATATTGCGGCCACTCAGGAACTGGCTGAAAGATTGGATGTCGGCATCTTCTTTCATGACTTTTATGAATTATCGAATAAGTTGAAAGAACAAGTAAGAATGAAACAATTGACAGATAATATGCATCGTAGTCGGAAGGTATTTAGTTTTGATTATTATGTTCCTCAATTAATTCAGCTTTTCAGAGATGCAATCAGAATAAAAAAACAGAATATATATGGATAAAATACTTCAGCAGATAGCCAATACGATTGTTGCTAATCTGAAAAATACAGAATCGATAGGGCTTTTCAATGGAAAAATCGGAATTGCTCTTTTCTTGTACAAATACGCTCATTATTCAGGAAGTACAGTTTATGAAGAGATCGCTTCAGAATTGCTAGATGATGTATTCAATCAATTAAAACCCAATATTTCTCCCAGCATAGTTGACGGATTAGGTGGTATTGGTCATGGATTGTCTGTACTCCTAGGGGAGCATTTAGTGGAAAGTGATCCCGAAGATAATGTGTTGAATGATATTGATAAGATTCTACTTTGTGATATTCGTTCTTCTTCTATGAAGGAACTACGTAGCTTTTATCCTCTATATTCTTCAGGGTTGTATTTGTTGTCTCGTCTTTATTATGATAAAGCTACTGTAGATCAGGCATGGGTTACTAATGTCATAGTGCAAGCCAATCTTGTATTATCGGATTGTATCAGGCAAAAGAAATATGGAATGCTTAGACTTCCATATTTAAACTCAATCTTGTATGTGTCTTTGAAATTATCAGAGATGAGGGAAATAGAAGTAGATACTTTGGAAAGTCTGTTGAGGGATATACTTTATTTGTCTCATCAAGTTATTCTCCAAGGGTATTATCGTGAGACCGATATAGTGCTATTCCAAAGAATTTTCTCTCAATTGCCTCCAATATGGGAAGTGGAATGTAAACAGTTGCGAAAGTTGGTAGAAGAATTAGTCGTTACCGCACCTCAAAATAGTATGAATTTCTGGTATGATAACTTATGGTGGAGTGTCATTTATGATATAGCTATAGTAGAAGACATCTCACTGGATAAGATAGAATGTTTTGTTGATAAAAAGGTTGAGGAGTCGTATTTTGATGAGCAAATAGTAAATAGCAATCTTACAGCTGTTGGATTATGGCTTATGAAGAATCCTTCGCGGGAAATATAGTATTATAATAAAAAAGTAAGATGAAAAAGATTACAAAAACAAATTTGCAGGGATTACGCCAATTATTCCCTGTGTTAGGGAAGGAAGAAATGCGGTGTCATGTAGGAGGAAATTCAGATGGTTACTACGGTAATGATTGGCTTAATCATGGGTATGGAGGTTATGATCCTGATGGGAATTACCATTGGCATGGTGGATATACAAAAGATGAATTTGATAATTGGGAAGGTCCATGGTATGGGGGCTGGGTGTATGGATTGGGGTATGTTTATCCTGATGTTAATATTTATGGTTACCAAGGAGGGACTGGCTCGGGTTATTATGGCTTTGGTTACTATGGATACGGGTATGTTGATAATGGATACGGGGATAATGGAGACTCTAATGATGGTAATAAAAGAGGTGACATCATTAAATCGGACTGGGCTTGTATGTTTAACTGCATGAATTTTATAAATTCTTCTAAAAGCGCTGAAGAATATTATAAGTTGTTTATTGGAGAATATAAAGACGCTGATCCTATCAAAGATGGAGGGCTTACTGAAGCTAATCGTATAAAAGCTTTAGAAGCATGCGGATTTTCTTTCGAAGAAGTTAATACTGTTTTTTATGATGGTGGTAGCGGAATCGTCCAACTTGTAATTTTTGATATGGATGATTCGCAAGGTCGTACTCATGCTGGAATAGTTACTGGAAAGACTGAAGATGGTTATACTATCATATATGATCCTACTGCAGGTAAATCGTATAATATAAATTTTGCTAGAATTGCTACAGTGTATAGGGTTAAAAAGAAATAAGCAGAGTGATTTTATGATGATTCGGAATTCATTCTAATTTGATTACTGGAATGTTTAGTTAAACTTATTATTTATTTTAATGATGAAATATAGGCAATATCTTGTATTTGTAGTATTAATACAAATTTCATTGGGAGGATTTTCTCAAAAAACAGAAAATATAAATCAGTCTTTTGGACTTAATAGTTATACTTTATCTCTGAACCAGATAAAATATAAACAACCAGCTAACTTTAATTATATTAGGCGTGAATTAGGAAATGAAGAATACTTGAAATGTATATTTGCCGATCCTGCTGCTATATATCAGGGGTATTGGCATAAAATAATATCAAAGGATAAGAACTTTGTTGCTATTATTGATATACCACCTGTGTGTAGTAAAGACTCAGTACATATTTTTATGGAACTTGTTCCTGAATCAAAGATAAAAATAAATACTTATCATTTGAGTCATATCAAAGCTGATTTTGGAAGTAATATTGGAAAGGGGATTGATTCATTGGAGGGTTTCCCGATTAAATATAAATCCTCAAAATATGCTCATGAGGCCTTTAATGCGGATACTGTAATCACTTATCCATTAAAGATGTGGCAGAAGTATGAGGATCAATATAATCATTGCCAAGTAGTGGTAATTCAAAAAAATACTCGTGGACTCGTTTGCCTGTATTGTTTTTATAATGATAAGGGGAAACGTAAATTGAATCGTTATCTAAAATCATTAGAAGGTATGTTTTGGTATCGTGATCCAAAAGATTATATTGAAGTGATTGAACCTCCTAAATCAGATTCCATAATTCATATTATTCCACGAAAGAAGAAAAACTTAATTCAGTAAATCGAGATTAATGATAAATACAATATTATGAAGAAGATTACAAAGAAAGACCTTAGAGGATTAAAGCAATTGTTTCCGATGCTGGGAAAGGCTGAGATGCGGCATTATGTCGGTGGCTATTCTAATGGTTATTGGAATGGCAACTGGAATAATCCTTATTCCTATTTTGATTATGGTGGCTATACAGGCTATAATGATTATTATTATGATGGCTCGGGATACCGTCTTCCTGAGGTGACGGTTTATGGATATTATCCAAATCATAATCAAGGTGCAGGAGATTTTTGGCCTATATTTCCTAATGGTCCTTTGGAAAATCCTAATGCTGGATATCCTTATTCTAGTGGTCAACAAGATTATAACGGGAATCCTGGGATTAATGGGAATTCGGGCTATGGCTATTATGGTTATTATGGCTATTATGATAATGGTTATTATGGAGGAGGAAGTGGTGGAAATGTAAGTTCTGATGATGACAGTAAAAGAGGTGACATTATTGATGCAGATTGGGCTTGTATGTTCAATTGTATGAATTATTTGGACTCTTCAAAAAGTGCTCAGGAATATTACGAGTATTTTACGTCAATATTTAGAATTGATGCTTTTGAGGAGGGAGGTCTTCCTTATGAATATCATGTTACAGCTTTAAGGGCTTGTGGATTTTCTTGTGAAGAGACAGGACGATTTACAGATAATAGTAAATATCAACAATTGGCGGTTATTAATATGGGAGAAGGGAAGAGATCTCATGCTGTAATTATTAATAATGTGGGGACAGATAGTACTAATTTGCAGGTATATGATCCTTCGACTTCAAGTTCGTATTATGTTCATAAGAAAAGATTTGAAGCCATATATTGGATAGAGAAGAATAATACTAATAATTGATTTTCTAATAATGGGAAGATATATACAGATTTTTGTAGCAAGTCTTTTGCTAATTTTTATTTCCTTAGATATATGTTCGCAACAAAATTTCTTTCAAGGTAAGCACTTTTTTAGTTCTTATATGCTTGATAAAAATCAGGTTAATTATTTGTTACCTGCTAATTTCTCGTTTATCTATTTAGATAATGAAGAAACTTTAGAATGTTTACGTTATGATAAGAGTAGAATATGTATGAGTGGTTTTTATGATAAGATCGTATCAAAAGATAAGAACTTTGTAGCATTTATTTATGTTCCTCCTGTGTATAGCAAAGACTCTGTGTACATAGATTCTCCACTTTTCCCCGAATTAAAACTAAAAATAAATACTTATCATTTAAATCATATTTTGGCAGATTATAAATGGAATATGAACAACTATTCCATTTCTTTAAATCAATGCCCACTACACTATCATTCTTATCAATATGCTCAAACAGCGTTTAACGCGGACACTGTTATTACTTATCCTTTGAAAGTGTGGTCTAAATATGAAAGAAAATATGATTATTGTCAGGTAGTGATAATTCAAAAAAATGCTCGTGGACTTGTTTGCTTATATTGCTTTTATAATGATAAGGGGAAAAGAAAATGGGATAATTATTTGAAATCATTAGCAGGTATGTTTTGGTATCGTGATCCTAAAGATTATATTGAAGTGATAGAGTCTCCTAAATCAGATTCCATAATTCATATTATCCCACGAAAGAAGAAAAACTTAATTCAGTAAATTGAGATTAATGATAAATACAATATTATGAAGAAGATTACAAAAACAAATTTTCAGGGATTGCGACAGCTATTTCCTGTATTAGGAAAAGAAGAGATGCGTCATTATGTAGGTGGCACCTTTGGTGGTTACTATTATACTGGTGGTTGGAATAGTGATGGTGGCTATTATGGTTCTCCTGGTTTTGGTGGTAGTTCTTATTATTCTCAATATGATTTTGATAATTGGGAAGGTCCTTGGTATGGTGGTTGGGTTGAAGGCATGGGTTGGGTTGCTCCAGATGCATATATTTATGGGCATAAGCCTGGAGGCAATCCTCATGAGTATCCTTATTGGTGGTATTATGATGAACCTTTGGAACATCCTAATTGGGATGGAAATTATGGTGGATATTATCCCGGTTATACTGGAAATGGTAACTACTATGGATATGGTAACTATGGTGAAGGGTATTTAACTGGTGGTGGAGGTTCTGGTAGTACTTCCGGAGATAGTTTTGGCAATGCTTTGACTGATGGCGTAGATATTGGCAATATAAGAAACTTTACTTTAAATTTAGATTCTCAGCCTGTATTTAACGAACAGATGGTGAATATTTTAAAGAGTAATTCTGTACTTAAAACTTTGCTTAGTTATTTTGATAAGGGCTATTTACATCTGACATTTAGCATAGAAGGTATGGATGAGCATACTACAGCTTATACAACACGGCAATCTGATGATTCTTATCATATTGTTTTTAATAGTCAGTATATAACTGATCAAGGTTGGGATATTCCACTCAATAGGATAGATAATATTGGTTATGATTGGAGTAAAGTGAATACTGTAGATGAGGCATTAGTGGTCACGTTAACTCATGAGGCTATACATGCGAATCATCTTGCAATATTTAATGACGCTTTGCTTCAAGGAAAAACCTATTACGATACAATATTTATTTTGCAAGAAAAAGGATACAGCCAAGAATTTATTGATATTTTTGTAGATAAAGAAACGGCTGGCTGGGAACAGGATGGTGAGCAAATAAAAGCTAACATGCACGAATATATGAGAAAATATGATCATGGAGTTATTGATTCAGCGCTGGAAGAATATCGAAAAGATTTTAAATAGTAAATGTTATGAAAGCGAATATTATATTTTTTGCGTTATTGTTATTATCTTGTAATTCAGGGAGCAATAAAAGAAAAGCCGAGGTAGAGAGATTTACAAAATTAGAAGAATTTCTCTTATTGCCTTTTGATTCGGTAATGAATATGTATGATTTGTCAAATGATAGTATTGTGGATTTTCCTGATTTATCTAGCTATACTATTAAGTCACTTAATTTGTCTGGCAATTTGTTGGATACAATTATTCCACATTTTTTACCTAAAGGATTGGAACGTCTGAATCTTTCAAATAATAAATATAAAGGATCTGTAAATATAAGAAGATACACTATCCCCTCTTTAAAAGAGGTAGACTTATCTTATAATACATTGGATAGCATAAGAATAACCGAACCATTATATCGGATAATATTATCACATAATAATTTAGTTTTTATTGGTTTAAATCAAAAAAATATACAATATCTTGACGTGTCTTATAATATTCATTTAAATAGGCTTGTTCGTTTTGAACCTTCACTTATAGATACAGTTATAAGTGAAGGAGTTGCAGGAGGGAAACCTTTGATAGGACCAATTAGTAAGAATGCTGGGTATCATTTTTAATGATCTTAAATAACAGATGCTATGAAATATTTAATTTATATATTATTCTCTCCCTTTTTGTTATCTGTTTGTCTAAATCATAAGAATATACAGTATCTGGATATTTCTTATAATTCTAATATGTCAGAAAAGGTTACATTTAATTCTGTGAAGATTGATACTATTGTACGGGAAGGTGTGGCTGATGGGAAACGCTTATTAGCCCCTAATGCTCCCCCTCTTCCTCATCCCACTTTTATATCAGAGTAATGAAGTGATAGAGCGATATAATTAAAATACTAAAATAGATTATGCATAACATCCCTAAAATAATACATCAAATTCAGGAGGAGACACAACCGCAGTTTTCGGCTTTTTTTTCAAATCTATCCCAATCATGGGTAGAAAATCATCCTTTATGGCAATATAAACTTTGGAGTCTTCATGATATAAAAGAATTAATTCATTGTGAATTTCCTCACTTTGCCACATTTTGTGACAATAATTTGAATAATAAACTACTATTAGAAATAAGTCGTTACTTTATATTATATCGTGAAGGGGGAATATTTGTAGATTCAGACATTGAATGTATAGAGCCTTTTGATGATATTGTAAAGGATAAGCAGTGTTGTTTCTCATATGTTCCACAGCTATCTTCCAAGAAGATTATTTCAGACTCATTGATAATATCTAAAAGGGAAAGTTTATTTCTGAAATTTATTATTGAAAGATTAGATAGTAATTTAAATTGTTTGGTTAGGGAAGGAATATCCTTCTTAAATAAAACATATTCTTTGTATGATTGTAAAGATGAAGTGGAAATAATATCTTCTTCAATTATCAATCCTTGTTCTCCTATTGAAATAGAATTGTTGCTTAATGGAAAAATCTCAGAGAATTCTATAGATAATATTATATCTGAAGCTCATTCAATTTGCTACTATTTAAAGGAAAGAGCACAATCTAAAAGAAGGATGAATAGTATAGATGTATTGTATTTAAGTTCTATTGTAGGACAAGGAGGTGCATTTAGGGCTGCTCATAGGATACATTTAGGATTGAGGGCGATAGGAATTGATTCTAAAATGTTAGTCTTAAATTCAAATTTGGGAGAAAAGGGTAACTTATTGGACAATATTCATGTGGCTATTCCAAGCCCGCAAGAAAAAGTTGGCTATCATAATGATTTGGAGCCTTTAAAACAGTATCCTGCATATAATATGGCATCTCATACGTTTGCTCCTGCTATGGCAGGTACGGATGTGAATAGGTATATTGATATTTTTAATCCCAAAATAGTGCAAATTCATTGGATAAATGCCGGATATATAAAGATTGAAGACTTAGGTAAAATAAAAAAGAAGATTGTTTGGCGTTTGGCTGATTGTTGGCCATTGACTGGAGGATGTTATTATTACGGGGATTGTAAGAGATACTTGACCGGTTGTGGCAAATGTCCGAAACTTGGCTCAGAAGACATGGATGATTTGTCTCATGAAATTTGGAAACGTAAAGAGAAGGCATGGAAGGAGATGGATATGGTAATAGTTGTTCCAACTCTATGGATGAAACAGTGTGTTGAAAACAGTACTCTTTTAAAAGGGAGGGAAGTTTTTGTTATTCCTAATGGACTTGATCTTGATAAATTCTACCCTGTTAGAAAAGAAATAGCAAGAGAGGTTTTGAATATTCCATCAGATAAAAAGGTGATACTTTATGGGGCTACTAATGCTATAAATGATAGGAGAAAAGGTTTTTCATTATTATTGCAAGCGCTCCAGTCATTGTCAGACGCATATAAGAATGAATATTATCTTGTCATTTTTGGAGCCGAACGTCAGAGACTGGATTTGGATATTCCTTTTAGATTTATGGGGTATATACGTGATCATCAGATTCTGCAAGCTTTGTATTCTGCGGCTGATGTTATGGTTGTTCCTTCATTAGAAGAAGCTTTTGGACAGACAGTAACGGAAGCTATGGCATGCGCAACACCTGTTGTTTCATTCTTGGAAACCGGACCGGAAAGTATAATTGAACATAAGAGAACCGGTTACTTGGCCCGGTATGCTGACGAGAAAGATTTGGCGGCTGGAATTGAGTGGGTTCTCAGTAGTACAAAGCTAAATGATGAATTGTCGGTTAATGCAAGAGCCCGGATAGAAGAATCTTATGATATAAGGATTATAGCAAAACAATATGAAAAGCTATATCATCAATTATTGAATAGTTAGATTTACAGACTATGAAACATTATGATTATCTTATTGTGGGCTGCGGTCTTTTCGGCTCTGTCGTGGCAAGAGAATTGACTAGGAAGAGGAAAACTTGCCTTGTTATAGACAAGCGTAATCATATTGGTGGTAATATTTATACAGAAAAGGTGAATGATATTGTCGTTCATAAATATGGTGCTCATATATTTCATACAAACAACAAATATGTATGGGATTATATAAATTCGTTTGCAGAGTTTAATCGGTATACGAATTCTCCATTGGCAAATTATAAAGGCAAACTTTATAATTTGCCTTTCAATATGAATACTTTTTATCAAATGTGGGGAGTGAGAACTCCAGCGGAGGCTTTGAGTATGATTGAGACTCAAAGGCTTGAAGCAGGTATAGAGGAGCCACAGAATTTGGAAGAGCAAGCGATATCTCTTGTAGGGAGGGATATATATGAGAAATTGATAAAAGGGTATACTGAAAAACAATGGGGGAGGTCTGCTGTAGATTTACCCGCGTTTATTATTCAGCGCTTGCCTGTACGTTTTACTTTTGACAATAACTATTTTGATGCCAGATATCAAGGAATACCTATTGGAGGTTATACTTCGATTATTGAGAAAATGTTAGCAAAAGCAGACTTACTGTTGGAAGTGGATTATTTTTCAGATAAGGCATATTTGGATACTTTGGCGGATAACATCGTTTATACGGGTGAAATAGATCGTTATTTCGACTATTTTTATGGTACTTTAGAATACCGCACTTTGAGATTTGAGACTACTTTACTTGAAGGTCAAGCAAATTTTCAGGGGAATGCAGTCGTAAATTATACTGATGCTGATATTCAATATACACGTATTGTTGAGCACAAACATTTTGAGTTTGGCTGCCAACCAGATACAATTATCACTAAAGAGTTTCCAGCTATATTTGAAAATGGAGCAGAGCCCTATTATCCTATAAATAATAAAGAAAATAATAGTTTATATGAAAAATACTATCAACTGTCTCAGCAACAAAGTAATGTGTTCTTTGGTGGTAGATTAGCTGAATATAAATATTATAATATGGATCAGGTAGTAGAATGTGCATTAAAGATGGTTTCTCTATTAGAATCATAAAACTAATAAATTATGAAAAAGATTACAAAAACAAATTTTCAGGGATTGCGTCAGCTATTCCCTGTGTTAGAAAAAGAAGAGATGCGCCGTTATGTCGGTGGAAACTCTGATGGCTATTATTATAATAGTGGTTGGAATGGCTGTGGAGACTACTACGGTTTTCCTGGCTCTGGTGATAGTTCTTATTACTCTCAATATGATTTTGATAATTGGGAAGGTCCTTGGTATGGTGGTTGGGTTTATGGTATGGGCTATGTCTATCCTGATGTTAATATTTACGGAACTTATGGGGGCCCAAAATACACATTGGATGATTTGTTCTATTGGGAGGGAACATGGAATGGTGGATATGTAGTAGGAGTAGGCTATGTGGGACCGGATAACAATGTGACGACTTATGATCCGAATAAATTGCCTCAAACGGGAGTAGAGATTTACGATATGATGTATCGTAGTGGTTTTGATTTAGGATATGAAGCTGGGCAATCTGGAAGTACATGGGCTAATGTTGGGGCCAAAGCTGCTGCATTTTTGGCTGCAGCATCAGCTGGAAGCGACTTTGGAGATGTAGATTACGAGATGATATATTTTTCTCAAGGCATCAGAGAAGGATATGCAAAAGGTAAGGCTTCAATGGGGTATTGAATATTTTTATAATATAATTCTTATGACTTTAATTTAAATGAGTCATAAGAATTATTCTAAATTACTCGTTTATGAATAAATATATATATTGTCTTTTTATATGCATTCTTGGACTATCGTCTTGTGTAGCTCAACCACTCCCTATAAATTATATAGATGCATATAATTTACATTTTTCTATGGAGGAGGATATGGTTATTGAATATCCATGGATGGAAAATGCAGCATATACTGGTTGTTCCATAAATGTTGAGATGAAAGAATCTAACAGGACTTTGTTTGCAAAAAAATATCTTAAAGGTTTTCCGTCTGATTGTCTTCGAACGGAACTTGAACAGAGAATTCTACTTCCTATTCATAAGGAAAAAGAAGGATTAGTAACATTTGAAGCTAAAGGAGAAAATATTAAAGCTGTTTCTATTTTAATAGATGGGATTGATGATAAGGAAAAATGTGTTTTTTCAGATACAATGACATTTGTTCCAGATAGTTTTCTTAGCAGTGTATCAAAAAAGATATCATTAGAGGGAGTAGAGATGATGAATATTCGTATTCGTGCAGATGGAGTTACTGATACGGAAGCGTATATCGCATTTTCCAAGTTGGATATAATGATTGGGAATAAGAATATCAATGAATATCCTGTTAGAGAATTTCCTAAACTGCTTTTACCGAAAGGTTTTAATTATATTCCTTATCAATCAAGTGCGGAAAATCTATGTGACAAAACTTGTGTAATGGAAGTTCGAAAAATCATAGCTTTAGGAGAATCTATACATGGGAGTAACTCTATTCGTCGCCTTGCATGTCAACTGATGTTAGAGAGTGTGAAGAACAAAGATTGCAAGCTGATAATTTGGGAAATGCCCATGGAAAAATCACTTGTTTATAACAGATATGTGTTGGATGATGAATTTGTGCTCGATTCCATAGAACTCAGTCTTCTTGATGAGCAAAGAATGAAATTTATAAAGGAGCTGAAGCGTTATAACTTAGGGGAAAAAAAAGATCGCAAAGTGAGATTGTTAGGTATGGATTATAATAGCGTCTGCAATTCAGCCCAAAATTCGGCAATAGATATTTTTGATTTTGTGACGCATTTGAATCGTGAGTGGAAAATACCAGAAGCTGATCAATTATCTGTTTTACTGATGGAGAAAGATTGGAAGGATGCGGTTCAATATCTCCAAACACACAAAAGTAATCTTCAAAAGATATTAACTATAGATGAAATAGAATGTATCACTCATATTCTTTCCCTTTCTAATAATATTGGAGGTGACCGTGTAAAACGTTTTATAAACCGTGATTCTGTGATGTTTGTTAACACGAACTTTCTATTGGATCATTTTCCATCTTTTTCTAAAAATCAAGCTATTATTTATGCACATAGTGTGCATATTAATCCGATTTCAACCTACCCTGTTGTGCATTGTGAACCTTTTGGTAAGTATATGAAAGGTAAATATGAGGATGATTATTTGCCACTACTGTTATTAACGGGCAATGGTAGTATGACTATTTATGATCAAGAGTTTAATAGGAGAAGAGAAGAACTGCAGCGTCCACCTACTGAAAGCATTGAATCTATTTTGAATCAGATAGAAAGTGATGTTCTTTATGTTCCTATGACATCTTATTTTGATACTATCGTTTTATCTCGTTTTCAAGGTGATAGAAAATCTCCGCGAGAGTTCTATCCTTATAATTTATACCAACGATATGGGGGGATTTTCTTTATCAAAAATTCTTTTGAACTTAATGAAAATAGAGAGAAAATGAGTGCGTTTGATAAGGCTGAAAGAGTCTTGATGAGAAATAAACAAAGATTAAGAATCTTGGAAGATATAAAGAAACGTTTGAAGATAATTTTATAAAGTTTATATATATTGAGAATATAATGAAGAAGCTTGTTTCTTTATCATTCATTTTCTTATTTCTCTTACAAGGATGTATGTTTAGAGAATATCCTTCATATTATGGCCTTGATTTTAACCTCACTCGTGAGAAATTGGGCATTAATTTGTTAGATTCAACGTGGAAGGGGTGATAAGAACAGAGAAATATTATTCTCGATGGGGTTTCATGCATTGACAAAACTAAAGCCCAATATATAATGAAACTGGTTTGCTATTTTGATGGTATGCTTTCGATGGAAATGGATGTGTATGGGAATGTAAACTCTGGTATATTAGTTCCGGAAAGATTAACAATTATGTTTTATTATCGTTCTAGCAAGTATGATAAGAAGAATGTTTTTATCGGAGAGAAGATGATATGACAGGGTGGGATTATCGGTATACGTGTGATGATGGTCATGAGGGGGGGCGGGCTAGTTTTATTATTAAGCAACAGGCTGATTCCATAATGCGGATATGGAGAGTAGATGATATGTAATAGAGGCCTTTTACTTACAGGATTAATATTCACTAACTAATATATTATAAAAAATGAATCCGAAAATCCCAACAAAGTTATATCCACTATCTAGTTTAATTCTCACCCATATGAGTAATAGGTATATCTTTTCTACTTTAGTGAGCTCCTTGTTAATTCCACAGGTTAGTTCTGCTGTAACCAAGAGGCCGAATATTTTGTTTGTTATTTCTGATGATCAATCTTATCCGCATACATCAGCATATGGATCGCCTCTAGTAAAAACGCCTGCATTCGATTTGATTGCTCAAAGTGGTTGGTTATTCAATAATGCTTTTGTTACTTCACCTGGAAGCAGCCCTTCTCGTGCTTCTATACTTACGGGGCTTTATCCTTGGCAGATAGAAGAGGCAGGTACACATGCTTCTTCATTTCCAGTTGATTATAAATGTTTTCCTGATATATTGTCAGAAGAAGGCTATCATATCGGATACACAGGAAAAGGATGGGGTCCAGGTAATTGGAAAATATCTGGACGCAAACATAACCCTGCTGGTCCTGCTTACAATAAAATTCAGATTCAGCCTCCATATCGTGGGATATCAAAGATTAATTATGCTCAAAATTTCAGAGAATTTCTTCATGAAAGAGATGGAAAACAGCCTTTTTGCTTTTGGGTAGGTGCATATGAGCCGCATCGTCCTTACGAAAAAGATTGTTGGGAAAAAGCTGATAAAAAACAGACTGAAGCGGAAATACCTCCCTTTCTTCCCGATGTTTCTTCTATTAGACAAGATTTATTGGATTACGGGACTGAGATTGAATGGTATGACAGTCATTTGTTTCAAATCATTGATATATTGAAAGAAGAAGGTGAATTTGAGAATACTCTAATTATTGTCATGGCTGACAATGGAATGCCTTTCCCTTTGGCTAAAGCAACTTGTTTTGAATATGGTATCCATGTTCCATTAGCAATATGTTGGACAGAAGGTATAAAAAAAGGGGGAATTAGTGATGAACTTATTAGCAGTGTAGATTTATTCCCAACCATACTTGATGCTGTTGGTATACGAAGCAAAGAGAAGTTGGCAGGTAACAGTATCCTTCCTTATCTAAAGAAACAGAAAAAAAGTACTGGACGAACTACAGTATTTGCAGGCAGGGAACGTCACAGTTCTGCACGATATAACAATTTGGGATATCCAATACGTGTATTGCGAACTAAAGACCTTCTTTATATAAGGAACTTTTGTCCTGAAAGATATCCTGCAGGTGATCCTTGCTGCATAGACAGAGAAGGTAATTTGACTCCGATGTACAGTGCTTATTTTGATATAGACGAAGGACCTACTTGGAAATTTATTGTTGATAACAAAGATAATTCTGAAATATATCCTTATTTTCTGAAGGCAGTGGCAAAACGTCCATATGAAGAACTGTATAATATAAGCTCAGACCCTGGGTGTCTTAAAAACTTGGTAGGTAATAATGAGTATATGGAGGAGCTGGATCATCTTCGTAAAAAGATGAATGATGCACTTAAAAAGACTAAAGATGCACGTTATCTGGATAGTTCTGATCAAGATCAGAATATTTGGGAAAGTTATCCGCGTTTGAATGGGGAAATAAGATCATTTCCAATCCCCCTGTTTTAGTAATATCTATTTAGTATCCTGTACACTTGTTTGATAGTAGAAAATCATATTCCTGCTATCCATCTTAAAACAAGAAGTTTCTCAAATAATAGTGTTGGAGATAATTGGAGATAAGAGGGAAATTTGTATTTTTGTGTGTTGGTGTATAAAAACAGAAGAATATGAGCAATAAGATTTATCCCATTGGCATACAGAATTTTGAAAAGATTCGGAATGGCGGTTATTTCTATATTGATAAAACAGCATTGATTTATCAAATGGTAAAGACGGGTAGTTATTACTTCTTAAGCCGTCCTCGTCGCTTCGGAAAGAGTCTTCTCATATCCACTCTGGAAGCATACTTTCAAGGCAAAAAGGAATTATTTGTGGGATTGGCTATGGAAAAGTTGGAAAAGGATTGGAATAAACATCCTATTTTGCATCTGGACCTCAATATCGAGAAATATGATACTTTGGAGAGCCTTGACAATATGCTTGAAAAGTCTCTGACAGCATGGGAAAAACTATATGGTGCCGAACCGTCTGAACGTTCCTTTTCCCTGCGTTTTGCAGGTATTATACAGCGTGCATACGAGAAAGCCGGGCAACGCGTTGCCATTCTGGTGGATGAATACGACAAGCCCATGCTGCAATCCATCGGTAATGTGGAGCTTCAAAAGAAATTTAGGGACACCTTAAAACCCTTCTATGGAGCGCTTAAGACAATGGACGGTTGCATCAAGTTCGCCCTACTGACAGGGGTGACGAAGTTCGGTAAGGTCAGTGTATTCAGCGATCTGAACAATTTGGATGATATTTCTATGCGGAATCAGTACATTGACATTTGTGGTGTTAGCGAACAGGAGATTCATGATAATCTGGAAGCCGAACTTCATGATTTTGCCGATATACGGGGAGTGACCTATGATAAACTTTGTTCAGAGTTGAGAGAGCGTTACGATGGCTATCACTTTACACATAATTCTATTGGTATCTACAATCCGTTCAGTCTGCTCAATGCCTTTAAGTATAAGGAATTCGGTAGCTATTGGTTTGAAACCGGAACGCCTACCTATTTGGTGGAATTACTGAAAAAGCATCATTACGATCTGGAACGAATGGCGCACGAAGAGACTGATGCGCAAGTGTTGAACAGCATTGACTCCGAATCCACTAACCCCATTCCGGTGATTTATCAAAGCGGATATCTTACGATCAAGGGATATGACGAGGAATTTGGTATATATCGTTTGGGTTTTCCCAATCGGGAAGTGGAAGAGGGATTTATTCGCTTCTTGCTTCCTTATTATGCCAGCGTGAATAAAGTGGAATCTCCGTTTGAGATTCAGAAATTTGTCCGTGAGATACGCTCCGGTGATTATGATTCTTTCTTCCGTCGTTTACAAAGTTTTTTTGCAGATACTACCTATGAGGTGATTCGTGAACAGGAATTGCATTACGAAAACGTCCTGTTTATCGTGTTCAAACTGGTTGGCTTCTATACCCAAGTAGAGTATAATACGAATGACGGGCGTATTGACCTCGTACTGAAGACGGATAAATTTATCTATATCATGGAGTTTAAGTTGGAAGGTACTGCCGAAGAGGCTTTACAGCAGATCAACGAGAAGCATTATGCGCTTCCCTTCGAAATGGATGAACGGAAACTATTCAAAATAGGAGTGAACTTCAGTACTAAAACCCGCAATATAGAGAAGTGGGTTGTAGAAATTCTTTAAAGAATTACATATTTTTATTAGAATAGCTATACCAAAAGTTATATTCAGCCTGTATAATAACGAATAAAACTTTTGGTATGGTTACGCTATGTGAAATTTATGCTGTGTCAGATTGGTGTAACTGTAAGTTTTCCCGATTTGTTTGTACTAGGTAATGTGATTTCTAATAATCCTTGATGGTATGTTCTGCTTTCAACCACTTTCCCATTGAAAGTTACTTGGTAATCTTTCTCCGGATTCATGCAAACAAGAATTGTTCGCTGATGAGGAACTGTTGAATCATCAAAAGCTATTTCTGCCTGATACTGTGTATAATCATCATTGAAATGACTGTTGGAAATCCACACTTCGAAGCCGGCTGAAACTTTCCCTATCCGATAGTATGCAGCAAACCAGTTGAGTATGGGAGATGATAAACCGGAGAATTGATGCCATCCGGCTCCACGTTGTGAGGAGATAATGAAGTGTTCGAAGGTGTAATAACTCTCCTTACATTCTTTTTCCCATGTATTTAATGCGGTAGTTGCTACTTGATAGGCTTTTTCTCCTTCTCCAAGATCCAGCAAGGCTTTCCACACCATCCATTGATGAGGAAACCAAACGGCTCCATTCCAATAACCGTCTGTACGATAATAAGGTGCAGACTGGTCTACTGTAGAAATTCCTACTTCTGTCCACATCTCGTCAGGAGAAAATACATGGTTTATCATCCTGCTTGTTTGCTCTTTGGAGGAGATGTTTGCAATAAGTGGGCTTACTCCGTCCAGTCCCTTATTAAAGTTAGAACCATCTTTATATCGATAGATGCCTTTAGGTTTTCCATCTTTATCGTGCATTACATATCCGAAATAACCGGTTTCTTTATCCCATGAATAGGTTTGTAATGCATTTGACAGTTGTTTGATAGTTTGCTCATACTCTTTTACATCTTTTTTAAGACCTAGTTCTTTGGCTGCTAAACGTAAAATTTTAGCAGCTCTGATATAATAAGCCGAAGATACTACCGGAGTAACAGAAGCCTTGTCACGTAAAGCATGTTGAGGCGGATAATCATCCCATCCTCCTGAATTATAGAAGTAATCCCATGTTCGTAGCAGACCGGAACCTTTCATTCGGCTTGTGGAGTAGGGATTCTTACCTGTCATAAAATCAAAGAACTGCTTCAGTCGCGGGTATAGAAATTGCAATGCTTCTTTTGACTGTGTATTATTCCATAAATCGTAATAGGCATACATCTGTATGGGCAATGGAGTGCCATGATGAATAAATGCAGATTCACTGCCTATAGGAGTTGTATAAGCTCTGATACACTCAAAAGCCTTAGTAATATCCACATCTATTAATCCCAGAGCTATGAAACCGGAATCCCATGTATAAAGGCTATTCCAATTTTTGCCGGGCGTAAAATGCCGGATATATTGCCCTTGGGTATGGACGGGATAAACAATGTTGGATAATAATGCTGATTGCAGCAAGCGACGTCCGAATTCATACTTCTTGCCATCTGCTAATATTCTGTCTTCAGAGTTATTCGAATCCTTTTGTATTAATGAAGTCAGAGTTTCCGGTGTGGAATGAAACTTCTGAATCTGTTCATTGATTTGTTGGGGTGTTCCGGTGCAGACTAAGGCGTATATTGTCTGTACGGAGTGAGGTGCCAAGACAATCGGACGTAGAAAAGCATTAGAATAATGCCACTCTCTGTTTCCTATTAGTCTCGATGATACATGGTCGTGGGTCTTTTTGCGGAAGAAAGATTCCAGATTGTCATCCAGAACTTCCCGAATCTGAGATTCTTGGTAATTCCATGCTATTCCATAATAGTTATCACATTCCGGATATTTTAAGATAAAATCTTGTTTCGTTTTTCCCGATTTAATTTCGGGAATAAAAGAAAGCTTCCTAGGTAGTATCTTGATTTGCTTTATATCTTCTTCGCTACCGATAAAGAAACCATCTAAATTAGTACTGTAAGTACCCTCTGATATTAATTCTAGCGTGTATTTTCCTGGTTCTTTGCAGGTATATGGGATTGAGGCTATGCTATATTCTCCAGTACCTTGTAATTCTAGGCGGCTTTCAGTTATTCCTTTTACTTGAAAAGTACTTGTTTTTCCTTTAGGAGTATTGTATCTGAATCCTATCATTCCTTTTTCTTTTTCAGGAAGAATATTTATTTCATAGCTCACTTTATCCCCTTTATTTTTCCCAAATCCTTTTCCTAGAACAAAACCACTGAGTGATTGAGAAGTTCGCATTTCGTTCCTTTTCCATCCATCGTATACTAAATTATACTGTGGAGATTTGTATATAGGTTCATTTGATATATAATCGGTTGCATTATGCCACTGTATATTTGCATCTTCAGGGATTTTGAACTGAGGTTGTTCTCCTTCATAATCGATATATGCCATCAAATTAAGAACGAGATTTTGATTAACAGCGGTATTATTGACACAATTCATGCCTACCAATATTCGTTGCTCATCTAATATATAATAGGTGACGTCAGTAAATACACGATCTTTCCACTCCATTTCATAGCGGTATGTGATACGGTTCATAGAGGGGTTGATGTCCCATGGATAATAAGATGATTCAAAAAGAACATGAGGAACTAGTTGACGATTGCGGTAATAGCCAGGCATTACGGAAAAGTCAAAGCGTATTCCAGCTTGTATATCGGGGATGTGAGAGATTCCGGCATAGCGTTTTGAATAAGGTCCCCAAGCTTGTAGCGAAGTGATGTCGTGACTATTGCTGAAACACGATGGAGAAATTATTGGCTGTCCTAATGTAGATGTTGTTCCCAAAACAACTATCAGGAACATTAATAAAGATTGCTTAGCTTTCATATTAGAATGTAAAATGGTTCATTATAACAAAGGTATGACTTTTGATTTTCGTAAAAAGAAAAAAAGTGTTCAATAAAAAACATAAATTATTCATAATGCAAATAATTGGTCATTATAGTTTGCGAAACCCTTTCTTGTTAGTTGTTAAAAATGGTTTGGGACTAATTTTCCATTAATTGACCTGTTTTTATTACTATAAATACAATAGGTTTTCTACTTTTGTGTCGATAGTAAGAACTACTATATTCGTTTTTATGTGAGCACATAATAAAAGAAAATAAATAAGGTAAAGAAAATGATGATTGGTTTTTTATATGGTTGAGAAGACTGCTTGAAGGATAACACATTTTATTTAAAATTTTTAAACTGTATGTAACACAAGGACTTGTATTGAGTCCAACTTAAATCTTATGTAATGAATAACAAACTGATTGAAAAAAGAAGTATCACTATGAGTGCATACCGCTTTATATATATGTTGGCGGGAATACTCTTACTCCTATCGTGTGGATCGGATAATAATGCTCCGATTGATGATCCTGGCAATACAACGAATCATTATCTACAATTACAACCAAATGGATTGAATGCAATCAAGGTTTCTTGTACAGAAGAAAACTTTGTATTTCCTTTCCAAATCAAGGCTGTAGGGAATGGAAGTAATCAAGGAGGAGAGGCCCAAATAAATTCATGGAGTGAGGATGAATTGAAAGCATATAATAATAAGGAGAAAACATCATATGTTCTTTTGCCATCATCATTGTACTCTCTTACTTCTACAGAAGTATCTTTTAAAGAAGGAATTTCCACTATGGATGTAGAGGTTAAGTTTAATCCATCTAAAGTGTTTGCAGAGTTTAGGGAAAAAACTGTTGAGTATGTCATTGCTTTGAAGCTGAGTAGCGATAAAATCCAAGTCAGAGATAGTCAGAGTAGAATACTACTTAGTATTTCTTTTGATTATCCAACAGTTGGTCTTGCTGCTTCTGCTGCAGAAGTTAGTGTGAATAAAGATTTGATTCCTGTATCTATTGGTGCAACACTTGATTATACGGTAGATGGAGTGTCTACGACCAATCCATGGGATTTCGTCTGTAGTTTCGCTGTACCATCTAATGCAGAAGAATTGGTTGCAGAATATAATAAAGTTTATAAGACTTCTTATCAACTTCTACCTGTTAACAATTATGATTTAGGTGAAGGTGTGACTTTTAAGGCTGGTGAAAATCAAGCTAATGGAGAAATTACGATTAAACGTGAAGGAATGGCTGTTGTAAATTATTTGCTTCCTTTACAGTTAGGCCACTGCTCGAATGAAAGCATAATTTGTCGTGATGAGGTTTGTTATCTTCGGGTTGGAAGGACATACACAAATCCAATTATTTCGGATAAGAGTGTGCCTGATCCAAGTGTGATTCGTGCTAATGATGGATATTTTTATTTGTATGCTACACAAACTAAGACTTATTGGATGCCTGTTTATCGTTCAAAAGATTTAGTAAATTGGGAATATCAAGGTACAGCTTTTAATAAAGCGACCGAACCAGATTTGCCGGGAGGAGGGGCATTTTGGGCCCCGGAAATTCGTTTCCTTAATGGCAAATATGTACTTTATTACTCATGGGCTAAAATGAATGGTGCTGATATTAGTTACACGGCTGTAGCTGTAGGAGATACTCCTATGGGCCCTTTTCTAGATAGTAAAGAATTGATAGGGAATAAAGAATTTGGTTCTAATTGTATAGATCAGTTTTATTATGAAGAAGATGGAAAGAAATATATGTTCTTTGGAAGTTTTAAAGGTATTTATGTTACTGAATTGGAAGATGATGGGTTGACTGTTAAATTAGGACATGATGGAAAACCGACTTTGAAGAAACAAGTTTGTGGAGATGCTTTTGAGGGTACTAATATATATAAAAAAGGTAAATATTATTATTTGTTTGCTTCCATTGGTAGTTGTTGCAATGGCGTGAATGCTTCTTATCAAGTGGTAGTTGGGCGTTCGGAAAACCTTCTTGGTCCTTATGTTGATAAAGACGGGAAGGATATGCTTAAAAACAACTGGGAACTTGTGTTGGAAGGAGATGGGCAAAAATGGATAGGACCTGGACATAATTCTATCATTATTCAAGATGATGAAGGTACAGACTGGATGATCTATCATAGTTACCTGAAAAAGGATGGTGGAGTCGGGGGGCGTTTAGGAATGCTCGATCGCGTATTATGGACTGATGACGGGTGGCCTTATATCAGGAATTGTATCCCTTCTAATTCAGAATTAATTCCTGTATTTTATAATTAAAATTGAAAGTATATTTATTAACATTTAAAATCAATGTATTATGAGAATGAAAACAAAAAATCATGATTGGTTTCTCTTATGGGGATTGCTGATGTTGGTTAGTTTTTGCTTCATTGGTTGTAAGGATGATGATGGAGGTGAGAAAGGGACACCTTTTGATCCAAGCAAGCCAGTGGTAATTTCTGATTTTATTCCCAAGGAGGGAGGTTGGGGATCTCGTTTATTATTATATGGAAATAATTTTGGCGATGATCCAACTAAAGTGAAAGTAACTATCGGAGGGAAAGAAGCGAAGGTGATTACTGTGACGAATGATAATTTGTATTGTTTTGTGCCACGTGGTGCCGATGCAGGTAATATTGAAGTCACTGTCCTTGATGGACGAGGAGAAGAGCTAGCTTATGGAGAGATAGATGAAAAATTTGTTTATAAGAAGAAAATGTTGGTATCTACTCTTGTAGGAGAGACTGATCCTGAAATATTGGATGAGAATAAAAACTTTGAGATCATAGATGGACCGTGGGGAAACTGTGGAGGATTGGAAAAAATGGAGTGGTTAGTCTTTGATCCAAACAATAAAGATCGTTTGTATGTATGTGGAGGTGCCAAAACACATAGAATTGTTGATTTTGCTGAGGAGACATTGGGCTCAATTAAATTTACGGGTGAGGCATCTGCAGCTACTAATATTCTGAGCTTTACAAATGATGGGCAATTAATAGTTGTTTGTAATATAGCTCAAGATAATAAAAACGGACTTTTCTTTTTTTCACCGGAGTCTAATTTTCAAACGCAGGTAAAAGCATTGCCTGCTCGTGGCTGTAGAGCAGCGATTCCTCATCCTATTAATGGAGAGATTTATACTTCTAGATATGACAAGGGATGGATTGGACGATATGATCCTGTAACAGGTGATTATAAAATGGATGAAATTCAAATGCCTTATGGTTCTTTGGATCTTTTTGTTGCTATTCATCCTAAAGGCTATTACATGTATATCATGGTGAGAAATAAACATGTAATTTATCGTGCGGATTATGATTTTGATGAGAAAACGTTTACCACTCCTTATTTGGTATGTGGAAAATATGATGATAAAGGTATCACAGATGGTGTTGGAGGCAATGTTCGCATGAATGAACCGCAACAAGGATGTTTTGTGAAAAATGAGGAGTATACAGGACAGAAAGATGAATATGATTTTTATTTTGTGGATAAACAAAATCATTGTGTACGTACTTTGACTCCAACAGGGCGTGTGAAGATATATGCTGGAAGACCTAATGGTGACGGTACAAAAGGATTTAACGATGGAGATTTGCGTAAAGAAGCTCGATTTAATTATCCCGCAAGTATAGTATGGGATGAAAAGAGGGAATGCCTTTTGGTTGGAGACTCGAATAATCATCGTATCCGAAAAATTGCTATGGAAGACTAATAATGATAAACATACTTATGATGAGAAATTTTTTATTAATATGTATGATGTTACTCGGATTCTCAGTTCATGCTTTTGCACAAAAAGAGATTGTAGTGACAGGAATTGTAACTGATACAAACAAAGAACCGTTAATAGGTGTCAATGTGTCTATTGCTAATATGCCTGGATTAGGCGCAATCACTGATATAAATGGGAAGTATTTGCTCAAAATGCCTCCTTACAATAAGTTAGTTTTTACTTATATTGGTTATGAACCAGTGGAAGTATTGGTGAAAGAGCAACGCACGGTAAATGTGGCAATGGAAGAAGCCAAAGCTACTCTTATTGATGAGGTAGTAGTTACTGGTACTGGTGTACAAAAGAAAATAGCTGTGACTGGTGCTGTAACTAATGTAGATATTGCAGAATTGAAAACAAGTCCTAGTACTTCTATGGCTGATGCATTAGCGGGTGTTGTTCCAGGCATTCAAGCTATGCAATCCAATGGTCGTCCGGGGTCAGTTTCCGAGTTTTGGGTGCGAAGTATTTCTACTTTTGGTGCCAGCAATGCAGCATTGGTTTTAGTCGATGGGTTTGAACGTGATTTGAATGAAATTAATGTGGAAGATGTGGAATCTTTTACTGTATTAAAGGATGCTTCTGCTACAGCAATTTATGGAAGTAAAGGTGCCAATGGTGTTATTTTGATTAATACTCGTCGTGGTAAAGAGGGGAAAATCAATATAAATGCTAAAGTCGAAACTTTTTATAGTATGTTTACTCAGCTTCCTGAATTTGTAGATGGATATACCTATGCTTCAATGGCAAATGAGGCAAAAACGACTCGTAATCAAGAACCTTTATATCAGCCGGAAGAATTGGAGTTGTTTCGTTTAGGGCTTGATACGGATTTATATCCAGATGTGGATTGGATGGACTTGATGTTGAGGGATGGTGCATGGAGCACTCGCGCTTCATTAAATATGACTGGTGGTGGTAAAACTGCTCGTTATTATGTAGGTGGTAGTTATCAAGACCAACAGGGCATGTACAAAACGGATAAATCCTTGAAGAATTATAATACTAATGCTAATTTCCGGAAGTGGACGTATCGTATGAATGTAGATATTGATATTACTAAAACAACTTTGTTGAAAGTTGGTGTATCTGGTTCATTACGTAAACAGAACGACCCAGGTGTAGGAACTGATGCTATTTGGACAACGTTAATGGGCTATAATTCTATAATGATGCCAGTGACATATTCGGATGGTAAAATAGCATCTTGGACTGGAAAAGAGGACAATATCAACCCATGGGTACAAGCTACTATGACTGGATACAATGAGAGTTGGAAAAATAATATTCAAACAAATGTAACATTGGAGCAGAAATTAGACTTTATTACGAAAGGGCTTAAATTTATTGGGCGTTTCGGATATGATACGGAAAACTCCAATTGGATAAAACGAGTAAAGTGGCCTGAATTATATAAAGCAGAACCTTACCGTGATGTAAATGGTGATTTGATTTTTACTCGACTTTCTGAAGAGAAGAAAATGACACAAACTTCTGGTTCAAGTGGAAAGCGAAATGAGTTCTTCGAATGGGAATTACATTATAATCGTGGATTTAAGGATCATCATGTAGGAGCAGTATTGAAATATACTCAATCTGCAAAAGTTGCTACTCAAGGGATTGGTTCAGACCTTAAAAATGGTATTTCTCGGCGTAATCAAGGATTAGCAGGACGTATTAATTATAACTGGAAATATCGTTATTTTGTTGATTTTAACTTTGGATATACAGGATCGGAAAATTTCCATAAAGATAATCGTTTTGGTTTCTTTCCTGCTATTTCTGGTGCATGGAATGTGGCAGAAGAGTCTATTGTTAAAGATAATTTAAAGTGGGTGAATATGTTTAAAATACGTTATTCGTATGGTAAAACCGGTAATGATAATTTAGGAGATACTCGTTTCCCATATTTATATAATCTTGAAACTCTGTGGGAGAGAGACAATTCTGGAAATGTGGTAAGTGGCAATAAGCCTGTTGGAGGCTATCAATTTGCGGATTTTGGCTATGATAGATATTATGGTGGTATGCGTTATACTTCGGTTGCTTCAACCAATGTGTCATGGGAAGTAGCTACAAAACAAGATTTAGGTATAGATTTTTCATTTTTTGACGACAAATTGTCGGGATCTATTGACTATTTCCATGAACGTAGAGAAGGTATTTATATGGAGCGTAAGTATTTGCCTTGGGTTGCTTCATTGGGTACGTGGACAGAATATAAAGATAATAAGGTTAATGAGAAGGATATTCATCCTTATGCAAATGTCGGGATTGTAGAAGCACGTGGATTTGATGGCAACTTTTCATTCCGCCATAAAATAGACAAGGTTGATTTAACTATACGTGGAAATATGACCTATAGTAAAAATGAGATTTTAGAGCGCGATGAAGAAAACACTATATATTGGTATAAGATGCAGGAAGGTCATCGGGTTGATCAAGCTATGGGGTTGGTTGCATTAGGTTTATTTAAAGATTATGAAGAAATTCGTAATTGGCCAAAACAATTTGGTGATGTTATGCCTGGTGATATTAAGTATAAAGATATTAATGGAGATGGTGTAATAGATGATAATGATAAAGTAGCAATCGGTGCAACGAAAAAACCGAACTTTACATATGGTTTCGGTGTATCTGCTAAATGGAAAGGCTTGGATGTAAATGTACATTTCCAAGGTGTGGGTAAATCTACTTATTTTATAGATGGTTCTACTGTTTATATGTTTTCCGGTGGTGACGGTTGGGGAAATGTCCTGAAAGAGATGGCGGAAAGTAATCGTTGGATTTTGGGTGTAAATGAAGATCCGAATGCAGAATATCCTCGTTTGACTTATGGGAAGAATGATAATAATAATCGCGCTTCTACATATTGGCTTAGAAATGGAGCTTATCTTCGTTTGAAGACATTAGACGTTGGTTATACGCTTCCTAAAAGTATAGTTCGTAAAGCTCATATGAATACAGTGCGTATCTTCTTTACGGGTACCAATTTGTTGACTTTCTCTAAATTTAAACTTTGGGATCCAGAAATGGGAAGTTCAACAGGAAAAACATATCCGCTGAATAAGACACTTTCTTTAGGTGTATCTGTTAATTTGTAAAAAAGAATATATATGAAAAAGATAATAACAATTTTATCCTTCGCTATGGGATTGACCTCTTTAGTAGGATGTTCTGATTACTTAGATTCCGATTATCTATTTGATGAGAGAATGACTATTGAAGATGTTTTCAGTAACCGAGATTACACAAATAGATGGTTAGCAAGAGGATACGCTTATTTAAGTAATGGTTATCTGCAGGATGTTTGCAGCAAAAGAGATTATCCTTTTAACTTTGCTGATGACATGTATTATGGAGATGGTGGCTATGATAAATGGAAGAGTGGACATTACAGTGAAAGTGGAGTTAACAATTCTAGTAGTGGTATTTGGAAAAATGCTTATTTAGGTATTCGTCAGGTAGCTATTTTTTTAAATAATATAGATAAGAACAAAGAGTTCACAGAGGAAGAGATCATAGATTTTAAGGGGCAGGCGCATTTTTTGCGAGCTTACTACTATTGGTTGATGCTCCGTGCATTTGGACCAATACCTATTATACCAGATGAAGGAGTGGACTATACGAAAGAATATGATGAGTTAGCTTACCCCAGGAATTCATATGACGAATGCGTGGAGTACATAACTGGTGAGCTCCTGAAAGCTGCAGGACAATTGCCATTACAACGTTCTGTACAGGAAGTCCTTCGCCCGACGAGAGGAGCTGCTTTGGCTTTGCGAGCTAAAATCCTTTTGTATGCAGCTAGTCCATTATTTAATGGGAAAGCTCCAGAAGTAGTATCTTCAGCCTTGGTAAATAAAGATGGAAAACGATTGCTTCCAGAAACCTACGATGAGTCTAAGTGGGCAAAAGCAGCAGCTGCTGCTAAGGATGTGATGGATTTGAATATTTATGGCATACATGTGGCTTATTTCAATAGCAATGCTGGTGATATAGCGTATCCGGCAACAATTGTTCCGCCACATGATGATGAATTTTCTGATCAGTCTTGGCCAAATGGTTGGAAAAATATTGATCCTTTTCAATCATATCGTGAAATGTTTGATGGCAGTATTATAGTAAGTCAGAATGAAGAGCTAATCTTTACTCGAGGCAAGAATCAAAGTCGTGAAAGTGTAGATATTATGGTTGTTCATCAACTTCCACGTAATGGCGCTGGTGGATATGGTTCGCAAGGTATGACCCAGAAGCAATGTGATGCTTATTACATGAACGATGGTACAAATTGTCCTGGTATGAATGATATGTATAAGGAGTTTGATGGATATAAAGGCCGTTATGATTCTCGCCCGAGGGCAGAGGGATATGTGAAAACTGAGGAGTTGGCCAATTATCCAGAGTTGGGACCATTGGGAACAGGGGTTTCTAAACAATATGTACAACGTGAACCTCGATTTTATGCATCAGTAGGTTATAATGGAAGTACATGGCATTTGTTAAATGCATTAAATGATAACAATCATGCCGAGGAGAAAAATATACAAGTATTTTATTATCGTGGTGGAAATAATGGATATGCTAATTCTTCTTATTGGCTTCGTACAGGTATCGGTATAAAGAAATATGTACATCCTAATGATATTAGTTATACGCAGAAAAATTCGTATGACGTTGAACGTATTGAACATAAAGCAGATCCGGCTATTCGTTACGCTGAAATATTATTGATTTATGCAGAGGCGTTAAATGAGTTGACTGGTTCATATGAAATTCCATCTTGGGATGGTAGTAAAGTCCATTCTGTAAAACGTGATGTAACTGAGATGAAGAAAGGAATTCGTCCGATCCGTATTCGTGCGGGATTACCGGATTATGACAATGTTCAAGGGCATGAAACAGCCTATGATGATCCGAACGAATTCCGGATGATGTTAAAACGGGAACGTCAGATTGAATTTTTTGCTGAAGGACATCGTTACTGGGATTTACGTCGTTGGCTAGATGCACCTGTAGAAGAAACCACTCCTATATATGGCTGTAATATGCTGGCTACTAAAGATATGGCGGAGCAGTTTCATACACCAATAATGTGTACTTCGCTGCCTACTATTTTTGCAGAAAAGATGTGGCTCTGTCCTATTGACCATACTGAATTGAAGCATAATATTAATTTGGTCCAGAATCCAGGTTGGACAAATCCGGAATAACCTTTTTAAATATTAAATAAAATGAGGAATATATATAATATAATTTGGGGTATTGTGCTAATTGTTTGTAGCACAGCCTGTAATAAAGAATGGGAAGATGAGCAATATTTACATATGGCTTCTTTCAAAGCGAATGTTAATGATCAGGGAGTGACCACGACGTATGTTCGATTTAAGCCAGGTGGAGTGGTAAAATATGACCTTCCGGTTATTATGAGTGGATCTACTATGACTAGTCAATCTCATACAATTCATTTTGCTTTGGATCCTGATACTTTGGAACGGTTAAATATAGAACAATATGGACATCGTGAAGAACTTTATTTTCAACAGTTGCCAAGTAAGTATTATAGTATGCCGGAGTCTGTTGAAATGCCGGCTGGTGAATGTTTGACAACATTGCCGATTGAATTTAAATTAGATGAGACGCTTGACCAAGCAGATAAGTGGGTGTTACCCATACAGATATTGGGTGATCAATCTTATGATTATCAGATAAATCCACGTAAATACTATCGTAGAGCTATGCTGCGTTTACTTCCATTCAATGATTATTCAGGCACGTATGATGCGGCTCAATATCGAATTTTTCTTAAACCTGATGTGAAGAATCCTTTCACTATATCCTCGCAAAGAGCATTTGTGGTAGATGATAGGACAATTTTTATCTATGCAGGTACAAGAGATATAGATTATCTTGATCGCAAACAGTATAAAGTGTTTATTCGTTTTCCGGAAAAAGGTACAGATTCTAAATTGTTAGAAGTATGGTCTGATAATCCAGAGATTGAATTAAAACTTGATGAAAAAAAGGCATGTACTTTTACAATGAATGAAGAGATGGATGAGTTAAAGCCTTATCTGAAGAAGATTTATATTACTCTTTATTTATATTACTCTTTTAAGGATTATACAACTGTCCCTGGTACAAAGCTTGAATACGTGGTAGAAGGTTCTTTGGCAATGCAGCGTAATTTGAATACTTTGATTCCTGACGAAGATCAGCAGATTCAGTGGTAAACTGAAGTTTGTCTAGCTCTTATAAATATTGGGGAGAATTCTATCTATGTGATAGGAAGATTCTCCCCTTTTTTATTCTAATAAAACTTATAGGGAGAGGGTTAACATCTGTTTAAGTCTTCTCCTTTTTTAACCTAATTATTTACTTCTTTTAAAAGGAAAGGTATGAGAAAAGGAATACTCCTCAATATTTTGTTTATTATAGGGATGACATGCTTGGTGTCATGTAATGATGACAATGACAAAGCATTGGATGAAGGAAAAAACACGGAAAGTGGAGATGTTCAGGAGGACAACATGGATCCGATCACTGAATTTACTGCTGCTGCCACATCAAAAGCTAACGAATTGCAACTGAAATGGAAAAATCCTTCAGATGCAGTATTAGTAGAGATTTCTTATGCTTTAGAAGTAGGTGGCGGAGATATCCCCTTGACTACTAATGTGCGTGTATATGGTGAGAAAAATAGTAAATATGCACTCCAATTACCAGAATTTGGAACCTACCAAATTGCTGCTGTAGCCGTTGATAATTATGGTAAGCGTTCCGAGAAAGTGACGATTTCAGCTACTCCAGCCGAAAAAGACGCGATTGACCCGGATATAATAGCAGAGTATAAATTGCCGATTGCCGATCCTTTTGTGTTATACCATGAAGGTAAATACTATGCATATGGAACTCGTGTTAACGGATTCGAAGTGTATATCTCTGAAGATTTGAAGCAATGGAAGCGAAATGATATAAAGGCTTTGTCACCGGAAAATTCCTGGGGAACTAAATGGTATTGGGCTCCGGAAGTATATTATGTGAAATCAAAGAATTTGTTTTATATGTTCTATTCGGTAGAAGAACATATTTGTGTAGCTACCTCTACTAGCCCGGAAGGCCCCTTTATACAGAGGGAAAAGAAGCCTATTGTAGCAGATGAGAAAGGAATTGATACTTCGTTTTTTATAGATGATGATGGTACTCCTTATCTCTATTATGTACGATTTACCGGGGGAAACGTGATTTGGGTAGCAGAAATGAATGACGACTTGACCAGTATAAAAAAAGAAACATTGACTAAGTGTATAAGTGCTACTGAACCTTGGGAGAAGAAACAAGGGACGATTGCCGAAGGTCCTTCGTTGTTGAAGAAAGGGAATACTTATTACCTGATATATTCAGCAAACCACTATGAAAGTAAAGACTATGCTGTAGGATATGCAACGGCTAGTTCTCCTAAAGGACCTTGGACCAAGTATAGCGGAAATCCGATTCTCCGGAGAGACAAAGAGGCTGCTAAGTCTGTAGGGCTAGTCGGTACAGGACATGGAGCACCGTTTGTCTGTGCCAATGGAAGTTATAAATATATCTTTCATGCTCATGCAAGTGAGACAAGTGTAGGCCCCCGTACTTCCTATATCAGTAACTTTAATATCTCCGATAAAGGAGTAATTAGTATCACAGGAGAAACGATTGAACCAGTGAGAATAAAGTAACCCTATAAACTAGGAATATCATGAAAAATATCCGATTTAATATGCTGTTAGGAATCTGTTTCTTTCTCTTATTTGCATTATTAGGTGCATGCGGTGGGGGCGACTCGCCTATCACGGATGAAATAGATGATGGAAAGCAGGATGGACAGGGCCCAAAAACAGTACCTCCGGTTACCAATCTTGTGGCGGAGAAAACGGAGAGAGCGAATGAATTGCAAGTAAGCTGGACTAATCCTGTCGGAGCTATTTCTGTAGAGATCTCTTATTTGTTAGAGGGAGATAAACCTGAGAACACAGCAAAGAAAAACATACGTATTGCTACAGAAAAGGTTGGTTCGCTGTTAATAGTTGTCTCTGAACCGGGAACATATATTGTGACTGCCGTCGCTGTCGATAATTATGGGAAACGCTCGGAGGAATTGACGGTCACTGCTACGCCGCTTCGTGAAGAAGAGGTAGTGAGAACCCGTTTCCTGGAAAGAGCTGACATCCTGATGACTTCGTTAATGAATCTTTGTTTCGGAAAGTCTGCACGTGACTGTTGGAATACAAGATATCCGCTTGCTACCGGACCTTATTGGGATGGAGATGCCGTAGTCTGGGATCAAGGAGCAGGGCTTTCTGGCTATGTAGCTTTGCGTGGAGCTTCAATCGGGGTATCTGCTTATGAAAAAAAGTATGCAGATTTGACTGACCGTATGTTTAACAGTATCAATCGTTTTATCACAACTGATAACAAGCGCAGCGCTTACGCAGTTTATCCGCAAAACGGAAATGAAAGGTATTATGACGATAATGTCTGGATAGGACTGGATATGGCGGAACTGTATGAACAGACAAAGGAAAATCGTTTCTTGGAGAAGGCGAAAATGGTTTGGGATTATTTGATGGTGGGAAACACCAGTTCATGTGGTGGCGGTATTCTTTGGAGGGAAATACCGGCATACAGTAATAAACATACATGTTCTACCGCACCGGCTGCAGTATTGGGATGTAAATTATATCAGATAACCAAAGAGCAGAAGTATCTGGATAAAGCTAAAGAATTTTATGCATGGTTGATACAATACATGCAAGATCCGAGTGATCACCTTTTCTATGATAATATTACTCCTTCGATGACTATAGGCAAAAGTAAGTACAGTTACAATTCCGGTCAACCAATGCAGGCTGCTTGTTTATTGTACAATATAACAGGAGAACAACAATATCTGAATGAAGCGCAGCAGATTGCCCGTTCAGCCCACAGTAAGTGGTTTACCTTGTATGACTCAAAAGAACTGGGAGAAAAGTTCTATCGTATAAATGGAGATCATGCCTGGTTTTATTCTGTATTGTTTCGTGGTTTCCTTGAGCTGTATAAGATTGATGGAAGAAGGGATTATGTCACTGCGTTCGAGAAGAGCATGTTGCAGGCTTGGATGTCAGAATGCCGGAATCAAACAACTAATCTGCTGAGTAATAATTATTTTATCGGTAAAACGAATTCTTCTTGGCAAGTCCTGCACGAAGGAGCTTTTGTCGAGATGCTGGCTCGTTTAGCTGTACTGGAACTAGAAGGAAAATAATGAAGAATAAGATGTATAAAATGAAAAATGATGGTTGGATACATGATATAGCGAAGGCACTGTGTTGCATATTCCTGATAATGACATCGGGTGGTATGCTTTATAGCTGTTCCAGTGAAAATGAAGACCCTGTGCCACCGGTTCAGGAAGGTACGGGAAATGACGAAAAGGAAAAATACACCTATGTGTATCAGTTGAAGGCAGATAATTATAATATGCCGACAGAGGGTACTATCTCTCCTGAGTATGATGACTCTCCTGAGGGAAAAGATATTAGTAGTTTGGTTGATGGAGACTGGACAACTTCTTTCTATACTCCTAATAATTCTGTCTCTATCATCTGGAAGGGAAAAGAACCGGTTGTAGCGCGTTATTATTCGGTTATGGCAACCGGGGATAAAGAAGGAAATGCACCTGGTGCGTGGTCTCTTTACGGATCGAATGACAATGTGAAGTGGACCGAACTAGATAATAGAATTCGGCAGGAGTTTGAAAAAAGGGAGAAAAAGTTTTTGGAGTTGAGACATAAGGAGGCGTATCAGTATTATAAACTGACCATTCATCGAAATCAAGGCGGAAAAGGAATCGAAATTCAGGAATGGATGTTACAGACCAAGCGGACAATTGATACTCCCTTACTGACTGATTTTCCGGAAGGGAGTACTCCTAAGGAGATAGGGAAACGGTTGGGAAAACTTTTTGCAAAGGGGAAACATAATGGGAAAACTCTCAGTTATCCGGAAACTTTTACTTGGAACGGAGCATTGAAATATGCGGAAGTAGCGAAAGACAATGAACTGATCCGGTCCTTGAAAGATGGGTTTGAGTCTTTTTTTACTACTGATAGGCACTTTTTGCCTGGGATGGACCATGTTGACCGGAATATGTTCGGTAGTCTTCCTCTGACGTTGTATCTGATCACTAAAGACGAACGATATCGGGAAATGGGTATGCCTTATGCAGATACCCAATGGGAAGTACCGGAAAATGCAAGTGCAAGTGCGAAGTCATGGGCAGCGAAGGGATATAGCTGGCAAACTCGTTTGTGGATTGACGACATGTATATGATTCCTGTTATTCAAACGCATGCTTATAAAGTGACCGGTGAATTGAAATACGTTGAGCGCGCTGCTAAAGAAATGGCGATGTATCTGGATGAGTTGCAACGTACGAATGGACTTTTCTATCATGCACCGGATGTACCCTATTTTTGGGGAAGAGGAAACGGATGGGTGGCGGCAGGGATGGCAGAAGTGCTTCGCTATCTGCCGGAATCGAGCCCATATCATTTGCCTATTGTAAGAGGTTTCCAGCGTATGATGGCAAGTCTGAAAAATTATCAAACAGAAGAGGGGATGTGGAGACAGTTGATAGATAAACCGGACTGCTGGGTAGAAACATCGGGCTCGGCTATGTTTACTTACGCATTTATTATGGGAGTGAAATATGGATGGTTGCCGGTAAAGGAGTATGGTGAGGCTACTCGAAGAGCATGGTTGGCTATGCTTACTTATATAAACTCGAATGATAAAGTAAGAGAAGTGTGTGTCGGTACCAACAAAAAGAACGACATGCAGTATTATTATGATCGTCCGCGTAATACGGGAGATTATCATGGACATGCACCCTATCTTTGGTGTACGGTTGCTCTTCTGGAAAAATAACGATGAATACGGGCAATTCTGTCTTTTATTAAAGTATTTTGGGACTAAAATCTTATTTATTGACCTGTTTTTGGCATGTTGAATAAAAGGAAACCTCTACTTTTGTTCCATGCCAAAAAACATTTAAAACTATAACATAAATATGCACAACTTTGTTAAGACCCTTTTTTCTGTTTTGCTACTACTTTTCTGTTCAGTATTGACTGCACAAGATAGGATGAATGACGCCAGAGACCCTAATCGTATTTGGCTTGATTCGGAAGTCACCCATCATGGAGATTATCAGTGGAAAATGATAAAAGCAGGCGATATCACAGATCCGGGTGAGAAAATATCTTCATCAGATTATCCGACAGAAAAATGGTTGCCAGCCATTGTTCCCGGTACAGTCTTAAATTCTTTGGTGTATAATCAGAAATATCCCGAACCTTATTATGGAGTCAATAATAAGCTTGAATCAAAACTAATCCCTGATCTCTCTCAGGTCGGACGTGACTTTTATACTTATTGGTTCCGTACAGAGTTTGCTGTCCCTCAGTCTTTTAAGGGGAAGAATGTTTGGTTACAGCTGGATGGAATCAATTATCGGGCAGAAGTATGGGTGAATGGGAATTTGCTTAGTACCATCAATGGTATGTTTATACAGGACTATATTAATGTGACCGATTTTGTAAAGATAGGGAAGAATAATGCACTGGCTGTCAAAGTGTATCCGGTTGATGTTCCCGGAAGTACTAAGCCGAAGTCTTGGGGGGCTGCGGGAGAATTCCATAATGGTGGTAACGGCAATATTGGATTGAATACTACGATGTTGATGACTGTAGGCTGGGACTTTACCTTTATGGATGGCATCCGTGACCGCAATACAGGCATCTGGAAAAACATTTCTATCTATGCTACCGGAAAGGTAGCTTTACGTTATCCGTTTATTAAGTCTGAATTGCGTAAACCGGATTATGACCAGGCACGTGAGACCGTATCTGTAGAAGTGATTAATTCGTCAACTAGCAATAGTGGAATTAATTGCAAAGTAAAGGGTGAGATTGTAGGTGAGAATATATCTTTTGAGAAATCATTCCGAGTGATTCGGGGAGAACAAAAACTGGTTACTTTTTCGTCGGAAGAGTTTCCGCAACTTGTGATGAATTCTCCTCGCTTGTGGTGGCCGGTCAACAAAGGACCGCAAAACTTATATGATCTGAAGTTGACCGTATCGGTTGACGGAGTGGTCTGTGATTCCGTAAAGACGAGATTTGGCATTCGTGAAATCACTTCCGATACTAAAACACCGGACAAATCACGTGTCTTTTATGTGAATGGTAAACGGTTGTTTATCCGCGGTACGAACTGGATACCGGAAGCTATGTTGAGACACTCTGATGAACGTACGTATGCTGAATTGCGCTATACCCGCCAGTCGGGCGTCAACCTTCTGCGTATGTGGGGAGGTGGTATTGCCGAATCTGACTATTTCTTCCAGCTTTGTGATGAACTGGGTTTGCTGGTATGGCAGGAATTCTGGATGACAGGGGATACTCGTCATCCTCATGACAAGGCTCTCTATATGAGTAACGTGGAGTCTACAGTGAAGCGTATTCGTAATCATCCGTCTCTGGCTTATTATGTTGCTTCCAATGAAAGCACAGAAATGACCGGTACTCCCGAACTGCTGAATCAGTTGGATGGTACACGCGGATATCAGATGCAGTCGGAGTGTGCTGGAGTACATGATGGCAGCCCTTATAAACAGGTGAATCCGATGCAGCATTATGAAAATACAGCTTCTCCACGAGGTAGTCGTGTAGATGGCTTTAATCCTGAATATGGTGCACCGACTCTTCCTACAGTAGAAATACTCCGGGAAATGATGGATGAGAAAGACCTGTGGCCTATCAACAAAGAAGTGTGGGATTATTTGGATGGAAATGGTTTCCATCTGATGACTACTATGTATACAGACTTGGTAAATCATTATGGAAAGTCATCTTCGATTGACGAATTTGCTCAGAAAGGACAATTGCTGGGTGCAATAAACTCCAAGAGCATTTGGGAAGTATGGAACTATAATAAACTGGATTATGGTGACCGTTTTTGTTCAGGGCTTTTGTTTTGGTATCATAACTGTTCTATGAGGCAGGTAGCTTCCCGTATGTGGGACTGGTCTCTGGAGCCGACAGCTTCTCTTTATCACACGGCCAATTCTTTAGAACCTTTGCATGCTCAGTTCGATTATCTTAAAAATACGGTTTCCGTAGTGAATGATTTCTATCGTTCTTTCGATAACTACAAGGTTACAGCACAGGTGTATGATATAAATAGCCGGAAGGTGTTTGAAGAATCGGCTACTGTTAATCTACCGGCTGATGGAGTAGCGAATGATGCGTTGACTATTCGTTTTCCCGAAGACATTTCTCAAGTTCACTTTATCAAATTAATACTGAAAGATGAGAAAGGGAAAGACGTTTCTTCTAATTTTTACTGGCGTTCCAACGATAAGTACGAAGGAAAGACGACCTTGACCGGCCCGGCAGCCTCTGGCTTTGAGGATTTGAGTAAACTTCGGACTTCTAAAGTGAAACTGGCTTATAAGGTGAGGGAAGAAGGTGATAACTATTTTGTTGATATCACTATGAGGAATACATCCAATCAGATAGCTTTCTTCAATCAACTGCAATTCCTTAATGCAAAGATGAGTCCGATACGTCCGTCATTCTATACGGATAATTTCTTCTCCCTGACTCCGGGTGAAAAGAAGACGGTAACGATCGAGACGGCGAAGAAAAAACTGGGTGAAGGAGTAATATTGGTATTAAAAGGATGGAATATCGATAGCCAAAAGTATAAACTTAAGTAAGATGAAACTTAAACTTATAGCTACATTGATAGGTGGATTGTTTAATTGAGTGTTAGTGAATCGGACAAAGGAACTAATGTTCATCAAATGATAAATAGAATACTATGACTTCTAGAAGAGAATTCTTAAAAAAAGCAGGGCTGTTGACCGCAGCTTTCACTGTACCCACTCTCAATACGCAGGGAGAAACAACGCAATCCAGGCTGAGTCTGAAGAATACAAAGATTGCCGTAGATGATCGGTGGGATGTTATTGTAGTTGGCGGAGGACCTGGCGGTTGTGCTGCCGCTATCTCGGCAGCGCGCGAAGGGGCCAAGACTCTATTGATTGAAGCAATGGGGCAACTTGGCGGGATGGGCACAGCCGGTATGGTTCCGGCATGGTGTCCGTTTTCTGATGGTGAGAAGATTATTTATAGAGGTCTGGCAGAGAAAATTTTTGAAGCTTCGAGGAAAGGAGTACCGCATGAGAGAAAACAGAAAATGAATTGGGTGAGTATAAATCCCGAATATCTGATGACAGTTTATGATCAGATGGTTACTGAATCGGGAGCCCGAGTACTCTTCTTCTCAAGAGTTGCTGCTGTAGAAAAAGCAGCCGATGAAACGGTAGACGCTATCATTGTCGCAAATAAATCCGGGCTTGTTGCTTTCAAGGCAAAAGTTTTTATTGATGCGACAGGTGACGGGGATTTGGCGGCATGGGCAGGCGCATCATTCAAGAGAGGAGATGATAGTGGGGTGGTACAGAGCTCATCTTTATGCTTCTCGTTTGCTAATGTCGATAGCTATAACTACAATCTGACGGGGCCCTCATTACATACTAGTAATAAGAACAGCCCTGTTTATAAAGCGATTGAGTCTGGGAAATATCCATTGATAGATAAGCATTTTAATAGTAATTTTATTGGTCCGGATGTGGTGCAGTTCAATGCCGGGCATCTTGATAATGTCGATTCAACGGATCCCTGGGCAACTACGCAGGCAATGATGGCAGGTCGGCAAATTGCAGGACAATATTTGGAAGCAATGAAGGATGTTCAGCCCAAAACTTTTGGTAGTGCTTTTTTGGTGAAGACTGCTTCTTTGCTTGGAGTCAGAGACAGCCGTCGGATTGAAGGTGATTATACTTTTACGGTAGAGGACTGGAAAGAACGTAGAACTTTTGAGGATGAAATCGGACGTAACTGTTATTATATAGATGTTCATAAGCCCGGCCATAAAGAGACACGTTATAAAAAAGGAGAATCTCATGGAATCCCTTATCGCTGCCTGACACCTAAAGGACTGAAAAATGTATTGACTGCAGGACGCTGTATATCTACTGATGAAGAAGCATTCGGGAGTTTACGGGTAATGCCTCCTTGTCTGGTGACTGGCGAAGCTGCCGGAATGGCTGCAGTGCATGCTATAAAACAGGCAAAGAATGATGTCCACAAAATCGATACTGATTATCTGCGTAAAAGATTGAAGGAGGAGGGACAATATTTGCTGTAAAGGTAAATGATTTATTATGAATAAAGCAGGAAAATAAGATGAAACTAAAACTCGTAATTAGTCTGACCGGTATATTGATGTTATATGGATTTACCATGAAACCTTCTACGGATACGACTACAGGTAAGGAGGATAACAGAAGTTGGGTACTCGGTCCCTTCGTACGTCCTGAAGGTGCTAATCCCGTAATTTCACCTCAACCTACTTCTTTTTATTGTCCGATGCAGAAGCAACAGGTGAAGTGGGAAGAGAGTGATACATTCAATCCGGCGGCTACCGTGAAAGACGGGAAAATAGTCGTACTTTACCGGGCGGAAGATAACTCAGCACAGGGCATCGGTAAAAGGACTTCACGTATCGGATATGCTGAGAGCACGGATGGAGTCACAATGACAAGACTGGACACTCCGGTATTATTTCCAGCGGAAGATAACTTTAAAGGTATAGAATGGCCCGGTGGCTGTGAGGACCCACGTGTAGCAATGACGGAAGACGGCCTGTATGTGATGCTTTATACGGCATGGAACCGGAAGACACCGCGTATCGCTGTAGCCACCTCCCGGGATCTAAAGAACTGGACAAAGCATGGACTTGCTTTTGAAAAGGCCTACGACGGACGCTTCACTAAGATAGCCAGTAAATCTGCTTCCATACTGACCAAAGTAAAGAAAGAAAAGCTGGTTATTGATAAAGTAGACGGCAAGTATTTCATGTACTGGGGAGAGTATGCTGTTCACGCGGCTACTTCTGACAACCTTGTAGACTGGTATCCGGTACTGGACGAAAAGAATGAATTAAAGAAGTTGGCGAGACCGCGTAAAGGGCATTTTGACTGTCAGATGACAGAATGCGGACCTCCGGCTATACGAACCAAAAAGGGTATTGTGCTTCTGTATAATGGAAAAAATGCAGGAAAGGACAGGGATACCTCATATCCGGCAGGTGCTTATTGCGCCGGACAATTTTTATTTGATAATAATGATCCTTATAAAGTACTAGACCGGTTGGACAAACCTTTCTTTGTGCCTGAAGCACCTTTTGAGAAGAGCGGGCAATACAAAGATGGAACAGTATTTATCGAGGGACTGGCATATTACAAGAAGAAGTTATATCTCTATTATGGTTGTGCGGACTCAAGAATAGCAGTGGCCGTGTGCGACAATGTAAAGAACCTGAAGGTTAAATAACTCCCGTAGATATTCTATAATTGTATAATAAATAAAAATAAGTCGTTATGTGTAAAAAACTACTTTTATTATTGCTCTTGTTGCCTTTTCAACTATTATCAGCTCAGACTAAATTGCTGACGGACTTCCCGGAAGGATACACTCCCGAAGAGGTCGGTAAGCGTTTGGCATACCGCTTTGTAGGCGAGAAGCACGCACTTCATGCCGGTAAATGGATTGGATATCCGGAAACATTCTACTGGAATGGCGCGCTGAAATATGCTGCGGTAACAAAAGATAAAGAGTTGATAAAGCTTCTGGAAGATAAGTTTGCCCCTTTGTTTACATCAGAGAAGGCGCTGCAGCCGATTATGAATCATGTGGATTTGAATATGTTCGGTAGCCTTCCACTGGATATGTACCGAGTGACAAAGGATAAGAAATACCTGTATCTTGGACTGCCTTATGCCGACTCTCAGTGGGAAGTTCCCGCAAATGCAAAGCCTAAAGAAAAGGAATGGGCTGAAAAAGGGTATTCCTGGCAGACACGTTTGTGGATTGATGACATGTACATGATTACGATTGTGCAGACTCATGCGTATAAAGTGACGAAGGACCGTAAATATATCGATCGGGCGGCGAAAGAAATGGTGATGTACCTGGATGAACTGCAACGCCCGAATGGTCTTTTCTATCATGCACCGGATGTTCCTTTCTATTGGGGACGTGGGAACGGATGGATGGCGGCAGGTATGTCGGAGCTGCTCCGTTGTTTGCCAAAGAAGCACAAAGACCGTGCCCGTATCTTGGAAGGCTATCAGAAAATGATGAAAAGCCTGAAGGAGTATCAGAATGCAGATGGCTTGTGGAATCAGTTGATTGACAAGTCTGATTGCTGGACAGAGTCATCCGGATCGGCAATGTTTACTTTCGCATTCATTATGGGCGTGAAGAATGGCTGGCTGGATGCGGAAGAGTATGCACCTGCTGCCCGGAAAGCTTGGTTGGCTTTGGTTCCATACGTTAATGAAAAGAACCAGGTAAGAGAAGTTTGTGTCGGAACCAATAAAAAGAATGATCTGCAGTACTATTATGATCGTCCTCGTCGTACTGGTGATTATCATGGACAAGGTCCCGTTCTTTGGTGTACTGTCGCTCTTCTGGAAAAATAACAGAGTATTTCCTTATTCTTGTTTTATTGCCGCATAAATCAAGGAGAATCATAGTCCGTAGTTTCCCTTTTGAGAGAGGGAAGCTGCGGATGCTTTTATCATAACGGATACGGTTGCATGAGACTGGATCTTCAGATATCGGCACTCGATGAACAGGCAAAAAGGACGTAATATGTTCTGTTTTGGTACTATTTTACTCATTCTACATTCATTTAGAACGAATTCTTTTACTAATTGCTCAATTTGTTTTACTGAGATAAGGTGATCTTCGCTAATTTTGTCCTCGTTGATAAGAGCCGGTAATGGCTTGGGAAATATATCTAAATAAAGTATTAACAGAATCAGGATTAGTGCTGATTCATATAATTATGATGAGCTGTATGAACTTAAAATTCTTGCTTTGTGGAATAGCTATCGGGCTATTGACCGGGTCTGCCTGGGCCGTTAATTATACACCGGAACAGGTCAATGCACATATTTCTTTGAAAGTGCCCGGAAATAAGGCTAAGCAGTACCCTTTAATTTTAAAGAGAACGCAGAATGATAATTCTGCCTATCAGTTAGTAGCCTCTGAAAATATTCCGCTGACGATTTCTCAAAAGGTCAAGGAAGCTAATGGGCGTCTACATATTGACATGTGTATTACAGCTCTGGAGGATGTGTACTTTAACTATGGACAGAATGTGTCTACCGGTTTCCGTCACGACGATTGCTTGTTTTACATGCCCGGATTTTGGTATCGCCGTAATCTGCGCTCGCCCAAAGAAGCTCCTTCATTCCATACATCTGATAGTTGGGTAGTCCGTGAGGATAGATTGAGTGCTCCATTGACGGGAATCTATAATGAGAAGGACAAGCGATATATGACAGTAAACCGACTGGATAAGTTTACGACCGACGCTTTGACTACACATAAGGAAGGTGAAGTGATTCTTTCCGGAAAAACATCCTTGGGTTTTACAGGTTTTGAAAATCAGAATGGAGTGGCTGCGCTTTCTTTCGGTTTCCCCTATGAAGAAGCTCCCAGAAGTTATATCCGTAAACTGACATTGGCTCCTAAAGTAAAAGCTTTCCAACTGCTGAAGAAAGGGGAAAACATCATGTTAACTTGGGAAATTTCGGAAAACAGTGCGGATGACTTCTCCGATTTTGTACGTCATGCCTGGGAATATTCTTATGATACTTATGCTCCGAAACCGGTTGACACTCCTTACTCCATTTCTGATATGAAGCAGACGCTCAGCAATTACTTTGTGAATAGCTTGGTAAGCAAGCCGGAGTTGACCTATAATTCGGGCGTCGGTCTGCGAACAGATGACTGTAAGAGTAACGGTGAAGCGGAAATTGGTTTCGTGGGACGTGTGCTCTTGAACTCGTTCAATGCTTGGGAATATGGCTGGGAAACCAATCGTGAAGAACTGAAGGAAAATAGTCTTAAGATCTTTGACAGTTATCTGAAGAATGGATTTACACCGGCGGGTTTCTTTAAGGAATTTGTTAATTTAAACCGTGGGTTTGAAGAACCGGTACATAGTATTCGACGTCAATCTGAAGGAATTTATGCGATACTTCATTTTCTGGCATACGAAAAGAAACAGGGACGCAAGTACCCGGAGTGGGAACAGCGGGTCAAACAGATGTTTGAAATGTTCCTGAAACTTCAGAACGCTGACGGCAGTTTCCCCAGAAAATTCCGTGATGACTTTACGATTGTGGATAAGAGCGGAGGTAGTACTCCTTCAGCAACATTGCCACTAGTGCTGGGATATAAATACTTCAAGGACAAACGCTATCTTGCCAGCGCCAGAAAGACAGCTGAATATCTTGAGAAAGAACTGATCTCCAAAGCAGACTATTTCTCTTCTACACTTGATGCGAACTGCGAGGACAAAGAAGCATCGCTGTATGCAGCCACTGCTACATACTATCTTTCACTGATTACGAAAGGCGAAGAACATAAGCATTATGCTGACCTGACAAAGAAGGCCGCCTACTTTGCCCTGTCATGGTATTATCTGTGGGATGTTCCGTTTGCTCCGGGACAGATGTTGGGAGACATTGGCATGAAAACCCGCGGTTGGGGAAATGTGTCAGTGGAAAATAATCATATCGATGTATTTGTTTTTGAATTTGCTGACGTGCTTCGTTGGTTGTCCAAAGAATACAAAGAGAACCGCTTGTCTGATTTTGCAGAGGTGATCTCGACTTCCATGCGTCAGTTGCTGCCTCATGAGGGCCATATGTGCGGCATTGCTAAGGTCGGTTATTATCCTGAAGTGGTTCAGCACACCAACTGGGATTATGGAAAGAATGGAAAAGGATATTACAACGATATTTTTGCTCCCGGCTGGACGGTTGCTTCCTTATGGGAACTTTATACTCCCGGACGTGCGGAGACTTTCCTGAAGAAATAAAACAGTACAGGTTGTGTCCTGCAGAAACCTTTTAAATTATATCATGATGAAACAATTTATTATCTTATTAGTCGTGTTTTTTAATTGTTCGTATCTGCCTGCTCAGTGGAAACCGGCAGGAGAACGGATTAAAACAGAATGGGCTACCAAAATAGACGTTGAGAATGTGTTGCCCGAGTATCCCCGTCCGATTATGGAACGTCCGAACTGGGTGAACCTGAATGGGTTGTGGAATTACGCCATAACTCCGGTAGGGCAGGCGGCTCCTCAAAAATATGAGGGACAGATCCTGGTTCCTTTTGCGATAGAATCCAGCTTGTCCGGTGTAGGAAAAAGACTCGGAAAGGAGAATGACTTGTGGTACCAACGCAAATTCTCTGTGCCGTCAAAATGGAAAGGCGAACGTGTATTGCTGCATTTTGGAGCTGTTGACTGGAAAACAGATATTTGGGTAAATCAAATTAAAATAGGACAGCATACTGGTGGCTTTACTCCTTTCTCATTCGATATCACTCCTGCCTTGAAGAATGGAGAGAATGAACTGGTAGTAAAGGTTTGGGACCCGACGGATAATGGTACTCAGCCTAGAGGAAAACAAGTGAATAAGCCCTCCGGTATCTGGTATACGCCGGTTAGTGGAATATGGCAGACAGTATGGCTGGAACCTGTGCCTGCACAGTCTATCACGAACATCAAAATAACTCCTGATATCGATCTGAATAAACTGACAGTAGAAGTTGCTACTGATGAGAAGAAGCTATCGGACAAAATAGAAGTGAAGGTGTTCGATGGAAAGGAACTGGTGGCTAAAGGAGTTTCCATTAATGGTATTCCTGTTGAAATAGCCATGCCGGCTGATGTGAAGTTATGGTCACCGGAGTCCCCTTCTTTGTATGATCTGGAGATCAGCCTGTTCGAAGGCAATAAGCTGGTGGATAAGGTCAAGAGTTATGCTGCCATGCGTAAATTCTCTACCAAGAGAGACAAGAACGGCATTGTGCGCTTGCAGTTGAATAATAAGGACCAGTTCCAGTTCGGTCCTTTAGATCAAGGCTGGTGGCCCGATGGGCTGTATACGGCTCCTTGTGATGAGGCATTGGTATATGATATTCAAAAGACAAAAGACTTTGGTTATAACATGATCCGTAAACATATCAAGGTGGAACCGGCTCGTTGGTATACGCATTGCGACCGTCTGGGGATTATTGTATGGCAAGATATGCCGAGCGGAGATAAGAATCCGGAATGGCAGATGCGCGAGTATTTTACAGGAACGGAGAAGAAACGTTCCACAGAATCAGAAGCAACCTATCGAAAAGAATGGAAAGAAATCATCGATTGTCTTTATTCTTATCCTTGTATTGGTACATGGGTACCGTTTAATGAAGCCTGGGGACAGTTCAAGACTCCTGAAATTGCAGAATGGACCAAACGATATGACCCTTCACGCCTGGTGAATCCTGCCAGTGGTGGTAATCATTATACTTGTGGTGATATGCTTGACTTGCACCATTATCCGGGGCCGGAAATGTTTCTGTATGACGCCCAGCGTGCTACAGTGCTCGGAGAATATGGTGGTATCGGTCTGGTATTGAAAGAGCATCTATGGGAACCGGATCGTAACTGGGGATATGTTCAGTTTAATACTTCTAAGGAGGCAACCGATAAATATATGGAATATGCCAATGTATTGAAAGAACTGATTCCCCGTGGATTCTCGGCTGCTGTCTATACTCAGACTACAGATGTGGAAGTAGAAGTAAACGGATTATTGACTTATGACCGTAAGGTTATCAAGCTGGATGAGAAAACATTGAGGAAGATGAATAAGGAGATCTGTGATGCTCTGAAATAACAGGTTCCATTTACTCATGATATTTATCTGATTGTTGGTATGGGGTGGACTAAAAAAAATCTTTTTAGCCCGCCCTGTGTCATTATTGATGGTTAAGGTGCAGAACATAACTGTTTTGCCCGAAAAAATAAGTAACTTTGTCTGCAATTATAAACTTAAAAAGTCTGTCTATGATAAAGAAAGGGATGAACGCTCTTTTGCTTCTTTGCATCCTGTTGGTTTGCAACGGAAAAAGTGGTGCAATGGAGAAAGAAGGAAACAATGCTCCAGAGAAAAAAGTGAGTGTTGAGTCAGATCGTCTGCCTATTGCTGATCCGTATGTGATGCTTTATAATAACAAGTATTATGCCTATGGTACCGGTGGCACAACGAAAGGTGAAGGTTTCGCCTGTTTTTCTTCGGACGATTTGAAGAACTGGAAACGGGAGGGACAAGCGTTGTCGGCAGCCGATTCATACGGGAAGTGGGGCTTTTGGGCACCAGAGGTTTACTATATCGAATCGAAAAAGAAATTTTATATGTTCTATTCGGTAGAAGAGCATATCTGTGTGGCTACTTCCGACTCCCCTGTAGGCCCGTTCCGGCAGGAAGTGAAACAACCTGTTTGGGAGGAGAAAAGCATTGATACTTCCCTCTTTATAGATGACGATGGTACTCCCTATCTTTATTTTGTGCGTTTTACCGATGGAAATGTTATTTGGGTAGCTCGGATGACCGATGATTTGATGAAGATTAAAACGGAGACATTATCTCAATGTGTGAAAGCGGAAGCACCGTGGGAACTTTTGCAGGCTAAAGTAGCAGAAGGACCTTCAGTCCTCAAGAAGAATGGAACATATTATCTGATCTATTCTGCCAACCATTATCAGAATAAGGGCTATGGAGTGGGCTATGCCACTTCCAAGTCACCAATGGGACCATGGATTAAGTATAGCAAGAATCCGCTTCTGCAAGGAGTTGAGGGCATGGGATTGGTCGGTACGGGGCATGGCGCGCCTTTTCAATGCAAAGATGGCAGCTGGAAATACATTTTCCATGCCCACTGGAGCAAAGAGAAAATACATCCGCGTACTTCCTATTTCAAGGATTTCGCTATCTCAGATCAGGGAGTGGTTTCTATTAGCGGAGAGGTCATTGAACCGAGAGTCATGAAATAATCGCTTGAATACTTGAAAATACAGCAGGTACTTGACAAACGCTTTTAAATGTTGTATATTTGTAGATCAATAGCATAAACCTATAAAAAAACAGATGA
>ENA-UPWP01000173-UPWP01000173.1-human-gut-metagenome-genome-assembly--contig:-NODE-173-length-74398-cov-9.775622_pt1 | contig 74398 bp, 68 predicted proteins | sample MGYA00250052_ERZ773380 | MGnify/ENA primary metagenome ERZ773380 (study PRJEB29103, sample SAMN06112063) | human gut metagenome | biome: human gut; feature: ankylosing spondylitis patient; material... | reverse complement strand
TCATCACTCACGCGGCGTTGCTCCGTCAGACTTTCGTCCATTGCGGAAGATTCCCCACTGCTGCCTCCCGTAGGAGTCTGGGCCGTGTCTCAGTCCCAATGTGGCCGTTCATCCTCTCAGACCGGCTACTGATCATCGCCTTGGTGGGCCGTTACCCCTCCAACTAGCTAATCAGACGCAATCCCCTCCTTCAGTGATAGCTTATAAATAGAGGCCACCTTTCATCTATCCTCGATGCCGAGGTTAGATCGTATGCGGTATTAGCAGTCGTTTCCAACTGTTGTCCCCCTCTGAAGGGCAGGTTGATTACGCGTTACTCACCCGTTCGCCACTAAGATTGATAGAAGCAAGCTTCCATCGCTCTTCGTTCGACTTGCATGTGTTAAGCACGCCGCCAGCGTTCGTCCTGAGCCAGGATCAAACTCTCCAAGATATCTTGAAGCTATTTGAATAGCTCATTATTTGTTGTCGTTACATTTAAGTAACTTTGAATTATGGTTGGTTTTGACTATGTCAAAACCCGCACTCTGGCATATGTTCAATCATATGATTGATTACCTATCATTGTTCAGTTTTCAAAGATCTGTTATCAATTTGCACTACTTCATTATTAAGTACTGTCGTAATTGACGACTTGATTATAATAACATTATGACCACTTTCATGTCAACACATTTTATAATCTTTTTGAAGTTCATTTTAAACCTCTAAGTGTATTGCTACACTCATTAAGAAACAGCCGCTCAAACGACTGTATGCATATTATAGTACAATGAAAATATAATCGCAACCCCCAATTCTCAATTTTACAAAATCTTCATTTTATTTTCATTTTCAACTATAAACCTAATAATTGATTTTACACAATTAATCATGTACAATGTAGCTGTAATAAAGAACTTTCAGCACAAATTAGTTTTCTTTTATTAGCATTTACCAATATGAGTATTACATTATTGTAAGGAGATTGAGTATGAAACTATCAAAACATTTATTATCAAAAGCTGTAGCTATAGCTGCTATATGTGCTACTATGGGAACTACCACATTAGCTGCACCACAGGGCACATTTGATACTTCAGAAATTAATATTACTGGTCAAGCGTCTCGATCTGTAGCACCTAACTATGCGATTTTAACACTTGGTATTACAAGCCAAAATACCAATATCAATGCTGCAAAATCTAATAATGATCGTATTATGAGTAATTTAATTAGTCAATTAGCTAACTTAGGTGTTGCCAAAAAAGACATCTATACTTCTAGCATTTCCATCAATCCAACGAGCGACTATCAAGACGGCAAACGCATCAATACAGGTTACAATGTATCAAATCATGTAACAGTTAAGATCAATAACCTTGATAACGTAGGAAAGGTTGTCGATGCCGCTGTTAGCGCTGGTGCTAACGACATTAACAACCTTTCATTCCAAAATGATGTGTCTCAACAATTATCTGATTCTTTAACTACAGAAGCGATTCAAAACGGTCGCCATAAAGCAGAAGTTATCGCAGCTGCCCTCGGTCGTACATTGGGACCAGTAAAAACTGTTTCCATTAGCACAACTGAAACTAGCACAATGGACTCTGGTTACTATCGTAACCCAGTAATGCTAAAAGCAGCTCTCGAAACTGCTACACCTGTAGAAAAAGGCTCTTTAATAGTTTCCCAAGACGCTAACATCACTTATTATCTACAATAGAATTTTCCGGTACCACACCTTCGTGTACAGCTACAATGCCGCCTGTCAATTCATGATAGGTGGCATTTTCATATCCTAGAGATTTCCAGATTTCTAAAATCTCACTTTGATGAGGGTATCTACGTAAAGATTCTGGAAGCCAGGCATAGGAAGAGTTATCTTTGCTCAATTTTCCTATAATAGGCAATATATATGAAAAATAGAAGTTATATAACTGTTTAAACCCAAACATACTTGGTTTTGCAAGTTCTAACACCACAACCTTCCCCCCTGGTTTTACCACGCGTTGCATTTCAGACAATACCTGCTTAATATCTGGAACATTTCGCATTGCAAAGCCACTCATTGCAGCATCAAATGTATTATCCTCATATGGTAAGGCCATGGCATCACCTTGTACTAAATTTACTTGATTAAGTAAACCAGCAGCCTCAATACGAACACGACCTTGATTTAGCATTTCACTATTAAAATCTAATGCCTCTACCTTCAAAGTAGGCTCTTGACGTAATGCTTCCTTCGTAAATACACAAGTGCCACATGCCACATCAAGTACATATTGGTGAGGACCGATATTCATCGCTTTTACAGAGAATTTACGCCAAAAATAATCTTGTCCAAAGCTTAACACCGTATTCATTAAGTCATAGTTTTTTGCAATATTAGAAAAAACGCCTTGTACAAATTTCTCTTTATCTGCATACGTTTTAAATTCTTTAGTATTCATTATGGACCTTTCACAAATCAAGAACTATGTTCAAGAATTATATATGGCATAGTATACCACACTATAGGAACGCTAAAAAGAATCCTAATATATATACTCTATATAATGACTATGTAATATATACATATCTACTAAAAACACTGGTATTTAGTATTTTCCGCTACATAATATAGAACTAAACACACATATCTATTTTTTACCTATATTTATAATAAATATATACGACTATCGATTATAATATCTATTGCCACCATTTCATGTTCGTTGTATAATGACATATGTCCATGTTGAAAGGATACTTTATCATGGAATTTTATTTGTTTTTATATAAGTATTGGAGTGTACTATGAATCGATTTGTAAAATCAATCAATAGAGTCAGTCTAATCCAACAAATTATCATAGGTTTGATTATTGGTATTTTAACTGCTCTTTATGTGCCCGATGTGGCCAATGAACTTGCTTTATTAGGAGTCCTCTTCGTTGGAGCGCTAAAAGGTATCGCCCCTATTCTCGTATTTTTCTTAGTAATTGCTGCGATTAGTAAACATCGCTCTGGACAAAAAACAGGGATGGGCTCTGTTATAACCTTATATTTACTAGGTACATTCCTATCTGCGGCTTTAGCAGTAATCGTAAGCTTCTTTTTCCCTACTACATTACACCTAGCAGCAGGTGCAGCCGATGCCGCACCACCTCAAGGTATCGTAGAGGTTATGACAACATTACTAAAAAATGTAGTTGATAATCCAGTAAAAGCATTAATGACTGCTAACTACATCGGTATTTTAGGTTGGGCACTTATCATTGGTGGTGCTTTACGCCATGCACCGATGAATACGAAGGAAGTTATGGAGTCCATTGCACAAGCTATTACTACTGTAGTAGGTTGGATCATTCGATTCGCCCCTCTTGGTATTATGGGCCTTGTAGCAGAATCCATTGCTACTAACGGCATCGAAGCCTTGATTGGGTACTTTCAATTACTCGTATTATTACTTGGTTCTATGATCTTTGTAGCACTAGTAATCAATCCAATTTTATCCTTTATTTACCTTCGTCGTAATCCATACCCATTGGTATTCAAATGCTTACGAGAATCTGCAATCTATGCGTTCTTTACACGTAGTTCTGCTGCAAACATTCCCGTAAACCTTGATTTAGCCAAACGATTGAAACTTAATCCAGATATGTATTCCGTATCCATTCCATTAGGAGCTACAATCAATATGGGTGGTGCAGCAATTACAATCACAATCATGACATTAGCTGCGGCGCATACATTAGGTATCGTTGTAGATATTCCTACCGCAATCCTATTATCTGTTATTGCCACTATAGGTGCATGTGGGGCTTCCGGTGTTGCAGGCGGTTCCTTGTTACTTATTCCATTGGCTTGTTCCCTATTCGGTATATCCAATGATGTAGCAATGCAAGTTGTAGGCGTAGGCTTTATTATCGGCGTATTACAAGATTCCACGGAAACTGCACTTAACTCTAGCACAGATATCCTCTTCACTGCTACTGCTGATTATGCAAAACGCGGTTATCATCAAGATTGGAACTAAAATTTTTTTTTAGACGGTCCTTTGGGACCGTCTTTTTTTGTAAACTAATTGTACATTCTTTTATAGGACTTTGTGAAAGTTACATATATCCGCGCCTCTTAATTTTCTGGAAATAATATTATGTATTTGGATAAACTAAATATAAACTTTCACCAATCACTAACAAACTATATTGATTTTCTTCAATGTAGTGGTATAATATAGTTAATGATAATAACTATTAGTAGATACATAGAAAGGAATCAACATGAAACAATACGATATTATTGTAGTTGGTACAGGCGGCGCAACCATCGTAGCTGATGCTGCGCTCAAAAAAGGCCTTAAAGTGGCAATCATAGAAAAAGGTAAATTTGGTGGTACATGTCTAACTCGCGGTTGTATTCCTACAAAAGTTATGGTTACAGCAGCTAATGCAATTCAAGAAACAAAAGAATTCAAAAAAATTGGCGTTAACGTTGGACCTGCTACTATGGACTGGCATACTGTGTCCAAGCGTACTTGGCATAAAATTGACGAATCTGCAGGCATCTATGATTATTACAATGCCTATGACAACGTAGATGTGTATCGTGGTGCAGCAAGCTTTGTATCTGATAAAGTGATGAACATCCATCTTAACGATGGGTCTGGCATTGTAGAAATTACAGCGCCTACAATTATCCTTGGTACTGGTGGCTATAGTAATGTACCTAATGTACCATGTCTTCAAGAATCAGGGTTCCTTACTAGTGAAAGTCTCTTTGGTGATAAATTCCCTAAACAGCCATATAAATCCCTTGCTGTACTTGGTGCGGGTCCGATTGGTGTTGAGTTCGCTCATGTATTTGATTCCGCTGGTACAAAAGTAACAATTCTACAACATAATGTACGTTTAGTTCCTAAAGAAGATGCAGATATATCGGAACACTTGCTTAACAACTACAGAGAACGTGGTATTAACGTACTTCTAAACCAAGACACTGTTGAAATCCGCCAAGAGGATGGCCTTAAAGTAGTAGTTACTAAAGATCGTACTACTGGCGAAATTACAGAAACTAAAGTTGAAGAAATCCTTGTAGCTGCAGGTATCCGTCCAGCTGTGGAAGAACTTCACCTAGAAAATACTGGTATTGAAACACGGCCTAAAGGCTGGATCAAAACTAACGAATTCTTAGAAACATCCGTTGATGGTATCTACGCTTTAGGTGATGTCAATGGGGAGCCGGCATTCCGTCACCGTGCAAACTACGAAGCAGATATCATTGCTCACAATCTCTTCTATGCAACAAGTGAAGATGATTACCGTTGGGCAAGGTATGATACATTACCAAAAGTTACTTTCTCCTATCCTGAAATTGGTAGTGTAGGTCTCACAGAGGCTGAAGCTATCAAAGCGGGTTACAATGTAGGAGTTGGGAAGAACTTCTACTCCTCCACTGCAAAAGGCTATGCAATGGGTATCAACCCTGGAGATGTAAACGATGGCTTTGTAAAAATTGTAGTAGATAAAGACACCAACCATATCCTTGGTATGCATGTCGTAGGTCCTCAAGCCTCTATCCTCTTCCAGCCTTATGTGAACCTTATGAATAGTGGTGTAACTCCGTTGACAGCCATCAATGAAGAAATCGCTTCTGAACGCACTAAACGTTTACGTGAAAAAGGTATTACTCGTGAAATGGACCCTAGATCCGTTATCACTGTAGGCGAAACTATGAGCCCACATCCATCCCTCGTCGAGGTTATCATGTGGACACAAGTGTACTACGAAAATCGTTGGTAATACAACTATAGTTATAAATAATAAAAGGACTAAACTTAAGCGCAGTCCTTTTGTTGCAAACATATCTATTGTAAAAAAATAATATTCTAACATAAGAGTACTATAGAGTACTATCAACCGATATTTTATAATATTGGAATCGCAAAAAAGAGCCAAAGGCATTGCCTTTGGCTCTTTTATTATTAGTCATTAATAGATAGGTTAACGGCCCATATCTATATCAGAACCCCAAACGAGATTTGTTTTACGACCATCAAATCCTTGATCTGGCTCAGGTGGTAATTTATAGGATTTAGATTGTTCTACATAAGCACCTGTCTCAGCATCTACTGTAACAACTACTTTTTTACCATCCTGATGCATAGTCACATAGTATAAAACTTTACCATTATGAGCTTCAATTTTCCAGCCCTTCATAACAGCATCATTTCCAAGTTGTTGTTTTGCAACACGTTCTGCTTGCGTTGATTCAATAACTTTATCTTTATTGAAAATCTCACCAATAACTTTCTTAGGTTTGCCCCCCTCTTCCATATCAGAAGCATTACCAGTGATTACATCAATTTTCATCTTGTACTGATGATACTTACTATAACCAACTACTTTATAACCATAGTTCAAGTCATTAGAGTTGAGCTCTACAGAATGAAGCGCCGCATTAGGATAGCGATTTTGGAAAATAGTTCCAATTTGGCTCATAGTCATAACTATGGACTCGCCAGGTGCACGTTTTACAGAAATATCCGTACTTGTTTCAGGCTTTGTTTTGCGTGCATCTGCCACACTTGGTGTAGCAACGGATAACATGCCCACTGCTAATACCCCCGTTAATGCCATAGAAATCAACTTTTTATTCATTATAATCCTCCTACTAGATACCATGTTTCTATTAATCAAACTATTAGTACACTAGAATTTCTATAAGTTCATGCTATATTCAGCAACACGAAAAATATGTAAATAGTCATATCATTTAGACAATATACTATAAACCTTCATTAGATGCAAGTCGTCCATCTACATCAGTCATAATCAATTTATAGCATGTAGCCACTAAAGGTACACCGATCAACATACCAGTAACCCCCATCAAACTACCGCCTACGATAACGGCAGCAAATACCCACAAACCTGGTAATCCGACAGAGTTACCTACAATTTTAGGATAAATAAAGTTACTTTCAATTTGATGAAGTACCTCTAAAATAATTACATAGATGAGAGCATCCATAGGGCTAACAGTAAGTAGCATAACGGCTCCAATGATACCACCAACATAAATACCTAATAGTGGAATCAAACCAGTTAGACCAATTACACAGGCAATCGTTGTAGCATATTCAATATTAAATAGCCATAAAGTAATTCCTACCATCACGCCTAGAACCAAGGCATCTATAAACTGACCTACAAAAAAATTACTGAATGTTTGAACTGCTACGCGAGTTACATAACTAACTCGATTTACCCACTCATCTGATGCATATGCCTTTAATATACGTTTACCTTGTAACATAAGGCGTTCCTTATCAAGCAACATATAAACAGCAAAAATTAAGCCAAGACCTATGTTCAAAGTCCAAGACAATACGGTGCCCATTGCATTTACAATATATGTGCCACCTTTTGTCCCCCATTCACGAGTATATTTAGCAATATTCTCTCCACTTAGGGCATCTATAATCGTTTGATTCGACGCCATTGGAACTGTTTCTGTAATATGTTGCATCCATGTTTGGAAATCCGTATACAATTGCGGTGATGCAGCTACAATAATCGACATAGAATGAATCAATTGAGGTAAAGCCATCCGAGCAATAAAATACACAATAACACTAATTGTTACAAAGGATAGCAAAAGACTCAACGGGCGACGTATTTTATACTTCCATCCAGAGTCACACTTAGGCCATAGCCATCGTTCATAACGAACGACTAGAATATCCAATACGAAAGCAATACAAGCACCCACAATGAGCGGAACAAAAGCCGTAAAGATAGCGTCAAGACCACTAGCAATATCACTTATACGTAGTGCCATCATAATCATAATGCCCGCTAGTATAATAGCTCCTATGAGCTGTTTGTAATATTTGAATTCTTTCATAATAACCTACTTCACATAACACTATTAATAAGCTACACCTATATAACTATACGATTCTCACATCGCATACATTACCAAAGCATAATGAACATTGTATGACCTAGGATTGTATGCAATTTTAGTATAACACAAAAGTCCACCTTATCGCATGCTCGAATTCTCGATAAACAAGAGAGCATGATTGAAGGTGGACTTATTGTAGGCCTAATCTAGATTAGTCTAGAGATTAGCGATGAATATAAACGTCTACACGACGGTTTTCAGCTTTACCTGCTGCTGTAGAGTTAGTTGCAACTGGTTTAACATCACCATTAGCAATACCGATAAGACGATCGGCAGATACACCATGGTTAACTAAATATTGAGCCACATGTTGTACGCGACGTTCAGACAAAGCAATGTTGTATTGAGGATTTGCATCAGTATCAGCGTTACCCATCAATTTAACTTGGTCTTGAGAATATTGGTTAGCAGCATTTACAGCAGCTGTTAAGTTTGGATATTGGTCTGCACGAGCAACATCTTGGTCGGAGTCAAAGTAGATAGATTGTACATAGTAATCCAATTTAGGAGTTTTATATGCAGGCGCTTCTACAGTAGGAGCTGGAGCCGGAGTGTATACAGGAGCTGGCGCTGGAGTGTATACAGGAGCTACGGATTTGTGACCACCGAAACGGTAAGATAATCCTACTACAGGACCTTGGAAGGAAATATTAGACTTATCATCACGTTTAGTATTGATATAACGATACCCTGCATTAATATCCCAGTCTTGGTTAACTTTATAACCTAAACCTGCTTCCCAAGTAGTAGTTCTCTTAGTCCCTACACCCGCTTTACCATAAACGTCTACTTTGGAGCCAAGGTTAGCTTTACCAATTACACCTAATTGAGCAATATTATTTGCTTTAGGGAATGTATCACCAGAAATGTGAGCATAACCGCCATATACTGCGAAATTTTTGTTCAAGGATTGAATCAAATTAACTTCTTGCATTCTATCACTATAGCTAGTGCCGAACATTTTATCATTCAAACCATGGTATTGGTATTGCAACGCTGTTTTATCTGTGAAAGCGTATGTTACACCACCATCAAAGTTCCATTTTGCATCAGAAGTCCAAGCTTTAGTTTTTGCTTTAGAATCAGACGCACCAAGATCAACTTGAAACTCACCTTTATTGAATTGAGTTTGAGGAGTTGCACCTGCTACGGACACACCTACAGCAGCAACTGCCAATAAAGCTAATAATTTTTTATTCATTATAATTCCCTCCAAAAACAGCCCTTATAATACTTAGGCTTTGGTAATAATATTCTTATATTTTACACAATTTTTCAATATAATTCAACATTCTTCATGAATATTTGATGAATTTTTAGTTATATCTATCTATAAATATTATAAATATAAATATTTAAACCCTCTCTATTGCCGAATCACTGCGATTCTCTGCACATATTACATTCCCGAAATTATAATACTATTTATCTTTTTTAAGATTCTCTAACAATAATAAAATTACTGGTCTTATAAGTTCATCAAAATCATTATTATATATATTAATAGATCTAACTATAATTGAACGAATAAAAGCTCCCTTATGCACTAAGGAAGCTTTTATCATTTCATATGTATATCCCTTACATATATACGTGAAATCAGAAGTTTCTGGTCAGATAACACATTCCCCAATGTGTCATTTTTTTCACATTACGTATTGTACATCAAAAATTTTTAATAGACAAGAGTTTATTCACTTCTTTTTCATGAATCCTTCTAAAACTTTCAATGTGAAAAAGAATTTACATCTCATTAAACAACCTTATGTTGCCATGTTCCTCGAATAAATCTCAAATAAGAACAACATAATCTTAGAGACTGATCGAAGCACAAAGATAACCATGCCCCAAAAAGCCCTAAACCTAGTGTAATGCACAATAAATAAGTAATAATAGGACGAATGATTGCTACGCTTACAAGAGAATATTTCATGATGTAATATGTATCTCCTGCCCCTTTCAACACACCGGAATACACTTGCTGTAATGCTTGAGGGAATGCAGCGATAGCCATAATGCCCATCAAAGTGGCTGAAAGTGTAACAACATCACTTTCACGAGTATATAACTGTACTAAAAAATCACCAGGACCAATAAAGATTAATGCACTCACAATACCCACGACTAAACCGATACGAGCACCAATTTTACCATAAGTACGTGCAATATCCGGCCTTTTATGCCCAAGATTTTGACCCGTATGTGACGCGCCTGCAAAGCCAAGTCCCATCGCAAAATAATAAAATATATCCATTAGATTCATACATACGTAATGCGCGGCCAAAGGTACTGCACCTAAGGAAGCAACAATCATAGTGTATGTATACATACCGAATCGCTCAAAGAACTGTTCTCCTAAAGAACTACCACCTACATGAAACATTGTATGTAATACGGGTCTTTCAAAAGTCCACTTCGACGGATGGCGCAATGTTAATCCAGTAGCAGTATGTTGTGAAATCGTACGCAACAACAATAATGCAATAATCGCACTACTGATCATGGTGGAAACCCCTGCCCCCATAACACCAAGTTCAGGGAAGAAACCAATACCATAAATCAAGAAGAAGTTCATTATTGTATTCAAAATATTCCCTACTACATTAGATTTAAAAATAACTTTAGTATTACCATATCCAATGAGTGCAGCCCCTACGATTTGACTAAAGGACTGAAATATTAGACTAATAACTATAAAACGACCATACCAAACAGCTGTTTCAATATAGCTATCTTCAGCACCTGTAAAACGTAGAATATGCTCTAAATTCAAGAAACATATCAATAATAACGGTACATAAATCAAAAAATTCAATAAAATAGACTGCTTGAGCACGGCATTCATACCATCTACATCACCTTCACCATGACGACGAGCTATGATTGCCGTCACGGCAATGGATAAGGCTCGACAGAAGATGAGCATTACCATCTCAGGTTGTCCCATAATGCCTACCGAAGCAAGAGCTGACGCACCTAAGGCACCAACCATCGCCAAATCGATAGCCGTCATAAATTGTAACATCAAGCCTTGTAATGTAGCTGGCCAAGCTATTTTTAAATAATTACCATATAGCTGCTTTGTAGTTCCTACAGGTCCTAATCGTTCTGCAACAGGCAACATGGTATCTATTGAAAGCCATCGTTGTATACGGTCCAACATCCTATCTCCTATTCATGCAAGATCATACATAGTAGGGGCATCACTTCACCTCTTATTTCCACTGTATTATATCATATAACATATGAAAAGTCATTCATATGTTATGCTTTTTAAATAAGAATATATATCAAAATAGCAAAAGAATCTCTTATACAAAATGTATGTACCCTATCAGGTATAACAGTGTATAAGAGGTTCTTTAGGTTCACAGAAAAATAATTATCTTAAACTATTATCAAAACTAGCTCTCAACTCTTAACCTTTAGAGGCTAATAATTGATTTACTACTGCACGCAATTCATCTAAGCCTTGTTTAGTCTCAGCCAATTCTTGTCGTTGACGTTCATTTTCAGCTTCTAATGTATTTAGACGTGCTGCTTGATTAGCAATAACAGTTTTTTGATTACTATTTTCTTTTTTGAGACTAGATACTTCATCTTGCATTACATAGACAGAGCTAATAGGACCTGCTTTATAACGTTCTGGAATAGCCTCTTTTCTTTCACGACTACCACCAAATTTATGTGTTACACCTGCATTTACCATGTTATGACTAGTACCAAGTGAAACGCCTACGTTGAACATAGTATCTTCAGTTCGGTAGTGAGCAATACCGATAGCACCCGCAGTTTCACCACGGTAGTTACCAATACCAGCCATAATTTGAGTTGGTTCCAATGGATCGTATTGAATTGGTTTCAACGCTGCCATAGCTGCCGCATGAGCACCCACACGTTGTGTTTCAGTACCTACACGATTAACAGCTTCTTGTAAACCAGCATTAGATGCTTTCAATTGGCTAACATTTACTGCATCAGTATCATCTGTGCCAGGCGCTACCCCATGAATTTGGTTGCCACCATTATTTAAGCCGTCTACAGTAAGGGATACAGGGCTAGCTGTTGCATCTGCTGGAGTAATAGTCATGCCACCACCCTTAATTACAGTAGAGTTGCCAGCTGCATCTTTCACAGTTGTACCTGCAGGGGTAATCTTAGTAGATACACCGTTTTCATCACCTACGGTAACACTGTTTAAACCTTTCAAGTCTTTAGCCAAGCCATATGTGAAAGTAGTTCTATTTTGGTTAACTACAAGATTATCACCAGCTTGGAATTTTACAGTATCTCCACCTTGTACTTTTTCAACGGTACCGCCAGCAGCCGTTACATTCCATGCAGATATATCTTTAACTTGTTGTTTACCAGTCTCTGTCAAGTTGCTCAAATCTTGATTTGCTGCATTATCGATTTTTGCTTTAGTTTGATCATCAATCTTAACAGTTACATCTTCACCATTAGCTATAGTTGTTAAACCGTTTTCGCCTTTAATATTGAATTTTACATCGCCTGTACTCAACGATTTTTCATCAGTCAAACCAGAGTTACCACCTAAAGAAATCTTACGAGCAATAGCTGTCGTGTTTTTGTCGATATTAGCTTTATTGGTTGCGATGTTATCCTTATTAGTTGCAATATCACTAGTATTTTTAGTGATAGCCGCTTTGTTATCAGCAATATTTTGTTTATTCGCAGCAATATTGTCCTTATTAGTTGCAATATCAGCAGCATTTCTATCAATTGCAGCTTTATTATTAGCTATTTTTTGCTTGTTATCCGCAATAGCATCAGCATTTTTACCAATCTTATCTGTATTATCAGCAATGTTGGCTTTGTTTTCTGCTACTTGATCATCAACATGTTTCAATTGATCTTCTGTGGCGGCACGTCCAGAGACAGGCTGTGTTTGACCCGGAGTCCATGCAGTGTTAGTCAAACCCGTTACTTGAGGTGTTTCTACACCTTCTGTAGCTTTCACTTTTGGTGCTGTAATGGTTTGATTTGCTTTTACAGTATTGAAAGTTACGTCTTGTTTAGTAGCAATTGTGAAGTCTTTACCATTTTGAGTAATGGAAATGTTATCACCATCGATAAACTTAACTGTATTGCCACCTTCAACTTTTTCGGCAGTATTACCATTAGCTACTACGTTCCATGCGGATAAATCTTTAACTTGTTGTTTACCAGCATCTGTTAAGTTGCTCAAATCCGTATTTGCTGCATTGTTGATTTTATTAGCCGTAGCATCATCTAATTTGACAGTTACATCGTCTCCATTAGCTTCAGTAACAATACCATTTTGCCCTTTAATATTGAATTTCACATCGCCTGTACTTAAGGATTTCTCATCGGTTGAACCAGTATTACCACCTAAGGAAATCTTACGACCAATAGCTTCTGTATTTTTATCAATATTAGCTTTATTGGCTGCGATATCGCCAGCATTTTTAGTGATGGCCGCTTTGTTATCTGCAATATTTTGTTTATTCGTCGTAATATTATCTTTATTAGTTGCTATATCGGCTTTATTAGTTGCGATATTATCTTTGTTAGTAGCAATATCTACTGCATTTTTATCAATTGCAGCTTTATTATCAGCTATTTTTTGTTTGTTATCCGCAATAGCCTCTGCATTTTTACCAATCTTATCTGTATTGTCAGCAATCTTGGCTTTATTTTCTGATACTTGATCATCAACATGTTTCAATTGGTCTTCTGTGGCTGCACGACCAGATACAGGTTGTGTTTGACCTGGAACCCACGCAGTGTTCGTCAAGCCTGTTACTTGAGGTGTTTCAACTCCAGTTGTCGCTTTAACCTTTGGCGCTGTAATCGTTTGAGTAGCTGTTACCGTATCAAAGGTTACATCTTTTTTAGTAGAAATGGTGAAGTCCTTACCATTTTGAGTAATAGAAATGTTATCCCCATCGATAAACTTAACTGTATTACCACCTTCAACCTTTTCAGCCGTTTCATTATTAGCGACTACATTCCAAGCTGCTAAATCCTTAACTTGTTGTTTACCATCAGGAGTCAAATTGCTCAAATCTCGATCAGCTGCATTATCGATTTTGCCTTTAGTCGTATCATCGAGTTTAACAGTCACATCGTCGCCATTAGCAACAGTCGTAAGACCATTTTCACCTTTCACATTGAATTTCACATCACCTATGCTCAAAGATTTTTCATCAGTCGAACCAGAGTTACCACCTAAAGAAATCTTACGACCGATAGCAGCAGTATTTTGGGCAATATTAGCTTTATTAGAAACAATATCCCCTTTGTTTGTAGCAATTTCACCCGCATTTTTGTCAATTGCTGTTTTATTGTCAGCAATTTTTTGCGTATTCGCAGCAATACTGTCCTTATTGGCAGCAATATCTGTTTTGTTTGTTGCAATATCACCTGCATTTTTAGCTATTGCAGTTTTATTTGTATCAATAGCAATTTTGTTAGCTTCAGCTTTATCATCAACTTTTTTCAATTGAGATACATTGACAGCATCTTTATCAGCAACACCATCTGCTACATTAGCAACTTTCAAATTCCCAGCATTGATACCTTTATCACCATCAATTTTAACAGTTTCATTACCGCCAGCATTATTGAAAGAAGCACTGTTTAATTTAGAAAGATCTTTTTTCAAAGCTACAGAGATTTTCTTATCATTTCTAGCAACCGCAACATTATCGTCACCAGAAAAATCTACTGTATTACCTTTTTCAACCGCTACTGGTGTAGCTTCACCATTAGCAGAAAGATTCCAACCATATTTGTTTTGATCAATCGCTTGATTAATCGCATTAGCTACATTAGCAGAATCCGCCATACCAGCCGAGGCTGTAGCGCTACCATTTGCTACAGTAATGTCTTGCTTTTTACCAGAAACTGTAATTTTCTTACCATTAGCTGTAGTGCTAATGTATGTATTATCACCATTTACAGCCAATTTACTATTAGCAAGGTTCACATCGCCTGTACCAGTATCACCTGTAAAAGCTAGATTAACACTCTTTAATTGCGCCACGTTTACTGCGTCTGTATCAGCAGTACCTGCAGCAACATAGTTAATTTGACGTGTTTGGTTTATCGTACCAACAGCAACACCACCTAATTTAGACGTTAGGGCGGCACCACTTAAACCAGCATATATATCTGTACGACTAGCATTAACATTATATCCCGCTACGCCTGAAGCAATATCAGCTATAGATTTTGAGCCAACAGCTACACCATCTACTACTTTACCTCTGGCGCCATCACCAACAGCCACAGAACGACTTGCAGATGCGTCTGTTGCGGCATTTGGGCCAATAGCAATAGAATTATCGGCCGTAGCACCAGTATTATCTTTATTAGCAACATCAGAAGATTTTATAGATATATATTTATAAGCGATTTGGTCTACAATAGCGCTAAGTTGAGAGCCATTAATTGCATCTGTGGAAGTAGCACTTACTTCACCAGGAGCCACATGTTTCAACTGACGTTCATACCCTTTAGAACCAAAAGATACAACGTCACCTGGCAATGTTTTATCACCACCAGCCCAGGAAGCAACAACGTTATTTGGCAATGTATAGCTAGATTGTTTTGTACCGCCTACATCAGTGTTAGAACCACCACCGATGGCAATAGCATTATCACGATTTGCCCTAGCCCCTGTGCCAATAGCAATAGCATTTGTTACATCATTATTGGCTTGACCAGAAGCCCCACTAGAAGTTCCTGATAAACGATCCTTCGCATTTGCACCTGTACCAATGGCAATGCCCACATTGCCTGACTGACCTTTCATCCCTAATGTGATACCAGATTCACCAGCCGTCGCCATTGTAAACATTGGGGTTCTCATATCAAAGCCAGTTAAGCTTTGAACAGCACTACGCAAATCCCCAATTTGAGTCGCTCCACCACTTGTAGTGTAAATAACTTTTACACCATCAGCTTTAACTACATCATCGCCACCAATAACAATAGAAGAATGTCCTTTGGCTAGTGTATTTCCCCCGATGGCAATTGCTTGTTCTCCAATTACTCTTGCACCTTCATTAGCAGTATTACCACCACCAATAGCGATTCCTTGTGGGCTACCAGCAGCAACACTAGAATTAGAACCAATAACAACAGAATTTCCACCAGCAGCTGCTGCATTATAACCAAAACCTACAGCTTTATCACCTTTAACAGAAGCATTAGGCCCCAAGCCTACTGCTGTTGCAGGCAGATTCGAAGGCACATCATTTGACGCCATAGAGATGCTAGCATTAGACATTGCTAATGCAGCAAAGATAGTTGCTACAACAATTTTCTTTTTTCCGCTATTATTCTTAGCGAACTCAGATACTACTACGTAACAATTTTTTGATTTGCTCCAAACCACTTTGAAAATCTTATTCATATTTTCTCCTATAAACTATATTAATGCTCCCTTTATGCTTCTTCATATGATAAATCATATGAGAATTTCAAATTTTTCAATATATTAAGTATATCAAAACCTTTAATATACTATCAAGCTTTTTCATTTATTTTTCACAATTATAGGTATTGCAAAAACAGCGTAGTAATAAGCTTTATAGTGATTCATGTCACAAATTTATATTAAATACGGGCTTATTTTATACCATACTAAAGAGATAAAATGAATATAAACTCATAATCAATTATTTAAACTTCGTTTATGAGATTATAGATACTAAAAAAATATCTTTACAGCTAGATATTACGGACTAAATCGCATATCATCACTACAGAGATAATTACTTCATTAAAATCATATAAAACACTAGATATTTCCCTTAGCCAATAGCTGATTTACTACAATTTTCAAAGAAAAAAGCTATCTCATAGAAATAACAATCTACAAGATAGCTTTATTGCTAGTTTATATAATTAAATAGGGAAAACCAATTAAGTTACATTAAAGGCATATACACTTTGCTCGTGTGCTAATTGTATACGCTTATGTAAGCGTTTCATATATGTACGATATATCGCTTGTGCTTCTTCGACAGATACGATATCAAAATGAATTCCATCCCCCACTGGTAATTGGCTTAACCTAGGTAAATCTGCCGTAATCACAGTGCCAATCTTTGTATAGCCACCTGTTGTTTGCCGATCTGCCATGAGCACTATAGGGTTTCCATCAGAAGGAACTTGGATAGAACCAAATACAGCGCCATCGGAGATAATATCTGCACCATCTATATGCTCTATAACAGGGCCATCCAAGCGAAAGCCCATGCGATCACATTGTACAGTCAATGTATATATTTTACTACCAAAGGTCCTAATCCCTTTCTCTGTAAAATACTTTGCTTGATTTCCGAGAACAACACGCAAAGGTTCGTGACACTCACGACCGCCGCGGTTATATAAAGCAGTATTGAATAAGTTATGACCACCATAGAAGTCGCACACATTCACTTCGTCTCTAGTAAATGCTTTAATGCCAAACTGATCGCCCGCTTGTAATGAACGCCCCTCAAAACCACCTATTTTAGCCTTTGTATGAGTCGATACGCTACCGTTAATAGCAGGAACATCGATACCACCAGAGAAAGCAATATACATACGCACTCCACATTGGCTGAAGCCACCAGAAATGATATCCCCTTCGTGACAAATAAAAGGTATATATCTAGGCACGACTAAATTGTTAATGGTTGGGTGCATGTCGGCCCCTGTAAAAGCAACAATACATGTACCTTGAACAGTTAGCGTAGGAGGTAACACGGTACATTCTAAAGCACCTAGCGGTTCCTTGTTTCCTACTAGAGCCTGTCCCAAGAGATAGCTTTCACTATCCATAGGACCTGCCACAGGCATACCATATTGTTGAAAGCCAATACGCCCTAAATCTTGAATCGTTGTATACATACCCGGAGCATCTACGCGGATTAAAGCGCGTTGAAACTCATTTATATCCACGTAAATCACCACTTTCTATTTCATATATAGATGGAATATATTCCATACCCAAGGATTTAATCCTATGGAATTCGTTTTCATCGATAGGCACATAACGAACGTAGTCCCCTGCCCTTAATAATGCAGCTTGCTTTTTAGACATGTCATACATAGTCAAAGGTGTGCGTCCAATAATCTGCCAGCCCCCTGGAGAATCTGATGGATATGTGCCAGTCTGTTCTCCTGCAATACCTACAGACCCGGCAGGAATCAAAGTTCTTGGCGAAGACAAGCGCGGAGTTGCAATGCGAGGATCCATCCCACCTAAGTAAGTAAAACCAGGAATAAAACCTAACATATAAACCAAATAATCAGTACCACTATGAATGGATACAACTTCAGCTTCACTTATATGATTGTGAGAGGCTACAAAACCTAGATCTGGACCATACTCGCCACCGTATATGGTCGGGATTTCAACAATCGTAACACGTTCATTTCCGCTGTCTGTTACAGATTCTTGTAATATTGGATTAAGAGTTCCACAAATGTCGGAATACGTATATACCATTGCATCATATTGAACAAGCAATGCACAGTATGTAGGAACTAGTTCAATAATTCCATCTAGCTGTAAGAGTTTAATCTGCTCTATAACTTGTCGGATTTGTCGATTAATCTTTGGATCGATTGCTTGACCAAAATCAATAGAGATAGCGCAATCCCCTACAGGTGAAATTGTAGGTTTCATATGTACCTCCTGCTATAACTAGAAAGGACCATCACATTCAAGACGAACGTAATGGTGCTTTCACAGATAATTAATTAACCTAGTAACTTAGCAATGCCCTTTAAAGATGTAACACCAATGTAAGATGTTACGAGCACTACAATCCACCCTGTATAATATAAAAGTTTATTGTGTTTATATGTTCCTACGATTTCAGACTTATGAGTTGCGACAAGCATAACTGCCAACGTAACAGGCAAGATCAAACCATTTACAGAACCGGCTAAAATCAATAGAGATGCTGGTTTACCAATAAAAATCAGGATACATGTGGAAATAAAGATAAATGCCATAATAGTCAATTTTTCATTTCGTTCTACCACCTTAAACAATGTTTTTAAGAAGGATACTGATGTGTAGGCAGCCCCTACTACAGAGGTCAATGCGGCACAGAAGAACACTATACCGAATAATTTATGCCCGATTTCACCAGCTCCTAAAAGAAAAGCAGAACCAGCTGGATCCTTAGCATCTAGTACAAATCCCATAGATACCACACCAAGAACAGCTAAGAATAATAATATACGAACTAGCGCATCAACAGACATGCCCATAATCGCTGCACGACGTACATCCTTTAAATGTTCTTGACCTGTAATACCAGCATCAATAAGGCGGTGCCCACCAGAGAATGTTATATATCCACCTACGGTCCCTCCAATAAGAGTTATCGTAGCAAGCCACGGATAATTCGTAGGTACTATCGCATGAGTCACTGCTGTCCCTACCGGGGGATTCGTTGAAAATGCTACATAAGCAATGAGGACGAGCATAACCGTACCGAGTACTTTAGCCGTATTATCTAGAACACCACCCATCTTCTTAGATGTAAATAGTAAGATGCCCAAAATACCACTAATAGCGGCTGCTGTTGTTGTGTCGATACCAAATATAATATTGAGGCCCATAGAAGCACCACCAATATTACCGATATTAAAGGCTAATCCACCAAGGGAAATTAAAAATGCCACTATATACCCAAGGCCTGGTAATACCTTATTCGCAATATCTTGACCGCGCATTTGGGATACACCAATAATTGTCCACACATTAAGCTGTGCAATAATAGAGAAAATAACGGATACGACGATAGCAAATGCAAAGTCTGCTTTCAACTCATTTGTAAATGCTGCCGTTTGTAACATAAAGCCTGGTCCAATGGAAGACGTGGCCATTAAGAAAGCTGCCCCTAATAGGACAGAGAAACTCGCTTTACCTGTAATTGGTTTCATAGGAACCTCCAAAATAATAATTAATCTATGTCATACTTATTGCTTAAAGCTCATACTTGCTTTTAATACTTATATTCGTATTTTCTGTTAGTATTAATTAAGCATTTATTTTAATGTTCTTAATAGTGTTATCGGTGTTGAAAATTCGCCACCGTTATACCAGCTTTTGATAGCCCTTCCCGAATATACTTTGTGAAAGCTATCGCTTCAGGATTATCTCCATGAACACATATGGAGTCAGCCACAATATCAATGGTCTTCCCCGTATTAGTAACAACCTTACCCTTTGTAACCATCATGAGAACTCGGTCTAAAGCCTCTTGTGGGTCTTTGATGAAAGCACCTACTTCTGTACGAGGAACCAATGTTCCCTCCTCTGTGTAGCCACGATCGGCAAACACCTCCTGTATAACAGGAATACCTCGTCGCTGTGCCTCTTGAGCAATATAGCTACCGCTCAATACCATAGCCGCAATTTTGGGATTTACTGCTTGTAAACCATCTAAAATTGCATCAGCTATTACAGGCGTAACACAAGCTGTATTGTAAAAGGCACCGTGTAACTTCATATGCTGTAAAATAAGGTCATTGCTATCACAAAAAGCTTGTAGTGCGCCCAGTTGGTATATCATATAGGCTTTTGCCTCAGCAGGATTTACTCCCATCGCACGACGACCAAATCCCATCAAATCTGGATAACCAGGATGTGCCCCTACGGCTACGCCCTTTTCTTTACATATGCGGACAGTCGCATCCATAATAAGAGGATCTCCAGCGTGCCAACCACAAGCAATATTAGCACTCGTTACGTGATTTAATACTTCACTATCCATGCCTAATGTATAATTGCCAAAACTTTCGCCTAAATCACTATTTAAATCTACATAATGAGACATATACTATTACCTCTCCATCTTCATCTATTTTATAAATTCTATAGAATATTGAATTTAATGATACGATTATACTAAATAAACCTATACCTTAGCAAGGATTTTTATCATATATACAAAATTATTTTATAAATACAAAAACCACAAGATTAAAATCTTGTGGTTTGTATGTATACTCATTTTTATCTGACCCTACTATATCCCATCATGAGCTCATAAATAGTATTTTGTATATTATCCGATTCTGTTATTTCAGAAACGGCACAAATAAAATCGGGATGCGCTTGCCAAACGGTATCAGCATTTGTGGTTTTAATGCCCCCAATAGCAACAATGGGAGCCTTACTAAACTGCTTTGCCCAATATATATAAGAAATGCCTACAGGATTAGCATTGGGTTTTGTTTGTGTAGAAAAAATAGGCCCTACCCCAATATAATCAATAACACCTGTATATCTGTTTGCCACTTTTAGGTCAGATATACTATGGGTTGACCAGCCAATCAACATATTAGGCCCTACAATTCGTCTTACCGTATTGGGCGGCAAATCAGCTTGCCCAATATGAACACCATCAGCATGTACAGCCAGCGCAAGATCAACATAATCATCAATAATTAATAGAGCATGATAATTAGAGGTCAATCGTCTCAAAATCATAGCCTCCTGATATCGCAGAATAGGTGTTTTTCCCTTTTCACGATATTGAATAATTCGTATCCCTGCGCTTAGCATATCTTTCACAAGCGGAACCACATCTCGAGTACCGCCCGTAATTCCATAAATAGGGCAAGCATTCATTACCTCTGTTAGTTTGTCTTTTCGATTCACCTATTTCACCTCATTAGACATGGTCTTCTCTAGTAAAAGTGATAACGCTAGATCCGCCTGTTTTGCAGCAGCAATAGCCACACGTGGCGCATAAGGATACGCATTGTCTACACCGGAATGCTCGTCACCAACAATATACAAATTTTTACCTAGCTTTTTAGTTCGTAACGCATCGGAATTACCGATTCCAGCTAATCCGGATACCATGATTTTAGGTATATATACTGAAATTGTAGCCTCTAAAAACATAGATTTAGCTTCTACAGTATCAAAGGCTTCTATCAAAATATCGGCTTTTTTATAGATTTCAGGTATATTCTCGATTGTCAATTTATCCTTATAAACCGTAACGATAACATTTGAATTAATGGCAGTTAACACATCTTGTAAAGCCTCTACCTTATACTGCCCCACATGACTCGAAAAATAGTATTGCCGATTTAAATTACTTAGCTCTACAATGTCATAATCTGCAATAATTAGATTTCGAATACCGCTACGGACAAGATTAACCGCACAATTGGATCCCAATCCGCCAGCACCTAAAACGCCTACTACTGAACTCTGCAATTTACGAAACTCCTCAGAACTATAGAAGTGAGATATAGCCGTTTCAAATTCGTTATTCATATGAGCCATACACATATCTCCTCATAGTGCCTGCCAATCTTTATAAATAGGTTGGTATCCATTATTTTCGAGCATTGCAGCCATTTCACTTACGCTGCGATTATCACTAATTGTAAATTGGCTAGAATCATCTTGTTTTGTATGTCCCCCTACAGAGGTTGTTACGCCAGCAGAAAGTTTTGTAATCCCAAGTCTCACCAGATTATCACGCATATACTTGCTTTCACGAGAGGAAAGCGTAATTCCCACACGGGGGAACAAAAGACGCAAAGCCAAAATATATTGAACCAATGCCGTATCATCTACAGGATATTTTGGAGAATAACCTACTGCACAAGGTCGAATTCTTGGAACGGAAACAGATAATTCTACATCTGGATAATGTTGCATAAGGTAATTGAGATGTAACATCGTCTTGTATGCCTCTCGACGCCATTCATCAAGACCCATTAAAGCACCAATATTGACCACTCTAAATCCAGCCTGACAAGCCAACTCAGGCGTATCAATCCGCTTTGCAAAATCACTCTTAGGCCCAAATGGATGTAATTGCGCATACAACGTCGGATTATATGTCTCTTGGAACATCGTCATTCCATCCGCTCCAACTGTGACTAATCCTTTATATTCCTCTAGCGTAAGCGAATACACCTCGACACTAACGCTACTAAAAATAGGAACCAATTTTTCTACGGCAGCTTGTATATATGACGGTGGACTACAAGATTTAGATTCACCAGTTAACACTAAAACTTGCTCTAATCCTGTTTCAGCGATTGCTTTCGCCTCAAGCTCAATATCTTCTAAACTTAGCTTTTCACGGGCAATTCCACTATGATGACTATATCCACAATAAACACAACCATTGTCGCAATAGTTTGAAATGTACATAGGCGTGAACAGTTGTATGGTATAACCAAATTGCTGTACCGTCCGCTTATGAGCTATCTGCGCCATATCTTCTAAATACAGCAGGGCTTGAGGTGATAATAGAATAAGTGCATCCTCAATAGTTAGTACTGATTTAGAGAGTGTTGAAAGTATTTCATCATCAGTTATAGCCTCTAATGTTTCAGCTATATCTTCGTCGTAAACGCTTGAAAGTACATCTATAAATGACATATCATCACCCTACTTTCGCAAGAAACCAGTTAATGGTGAAGATGCACTACCTACAGACTTCTTAGGTGCACATTTTGCAAGATATGCCTTACGACCAGCCTCTACAGCATGATAAAAAGCCTCTGCCATGCCTACTGGGTCCGAACTCGTAGCAATAGCCGTATTAACAAGAACAGCACTAGCCCCCATTTCCATAGCTATTGTTGCATCAGAAGGACGTCCTATCCCCGCATCAACAATAATAGGCACATCAATAGAGTTGATTAAAATCTCTATCAATCCTTTTGCTTCAAGTCCACGATTACTACCTATAGGCGAAGCGAGGGGCATAACACAACTAGCACCAGCATCTACTAGTCGCTTTGCATCCATCAAATTAGGACTCATATAAGGAAAGACTATAAACCCTTCCTTTGCCAACACCTCGGTGGCTTTAATAGTCTCTAAATTATCGGGCATCAAATACATCTGATCTTGAATGACTTCAATCTTAATCAAATCACCACAGCCTAATGCTTTTGCCATACGTGCAATGCGTATAGCCTCATCTGCATTTCTAGCACCCGATGTATTCGGTAATAAATGCATTGTACCAGGGATATAGTTTAATATATCCTCCTCGCTTTGCGTTGTACCTACTCGCCTAAGAGCAACTGTCACAATATCTGATTGTGATGCTACTAATGCATCATGCATCAAATTATAGGATGCATATTTCCCTGTCCCCACTAACAAGCGACTAGAAAATGTTGTATTACCTACAGCAAATGAATCCAACATATCAACCACCTCCTACAAAGCTAACGATTTCTAATCTATCAGCAGCCGTTAATTTAGTGGTTGTATACGTTTCCTTACTAAGAATCTCACCATTAAGCTCAACTACAAAGTGTTTACCGGTATACCCTAATTCATTAAGAACCAAATGAAGTTGCTCGTTTGAAACCTGCTTTGGCTCTCCATTAACAATCAAATCCATAGTGACCTCCCATATGAAAAAGCTTATAAAATATCAATATATTCTTCTTGTAAAGCTTTATTCATACTGCGTACAGCACAGAACTTGCCACACATCGAACAGGTTTCACTATGATCTTCCTCCGGTGCTCTACTTTCACGAATAGAACGAGCCCGTTCAGGATCAAGGGCACAAGCATATTGTGCCTCCCAATCGAGAACTTGACGTGCTTTAGCCATAGTGTCATCTATATCTCTTGCATTAGGAATACCACGAGCAATATCTGCAGCATGCGCCGCTATTTTGAAAGCCATAATTCCGTCTTTTACATCATCTGCATTTGGTAAGGCTAAATGTTCCGCTGGTGTAACATAGCACAAGAATGACGCACCATGCATACCCGCTACAGCGCCACCAATAGCAGCCGTAATATGGTCATAGCCTGGAGCAATATCTGTTACGAGCGGTCCCAACACATAGAATGGCGCTCCATCACACAAGGATTCTTGAACTTCCATATTCATTTGTATTTGATGTAAAGGTACATGCCCAGGTCCTTCAATCATAGCTTGTACACCATATTGTTTCGCTCGTTTTGCCAATTCACCAAGCCTTACAAGCTCTTCAATTTGGCACACATCAGTTGCATCCGCTAAGCAACCTGGACGACAAGCATCACCTAAAGACAAAGTAACATCATATTCTTTGCAAATCTTTAAGATTTCATCAAAGTATTCGTAGAATGGATTTTCATGACCTGTCATGCTCATCCACGCAAATACCAAACTGCCTCCACGACTAACAATATTGAGCAACCGTTTATGATTCTTGATTTGATCTATTGTTTTTCTCGTAATACCACTGTGGATAGTAATAAAATCTACACCATCTTGAGCGTGTAATCGGATAGTGTCCAAGAAGTCTTGAGCCGTTAATTCACCCAAATCTTTTTGATGATGAATGACACTATCATAAATAGGTACTGTGCCAATCATTACTGGCGATGTCTCGATTAATTTACGTCTGAAAATACGGGTATCACCATGAGTGGAAAGATCCATGATTGCCTCTGCTCCAAGTCGAATAGCTCGATTAACCTTTTCAATTTCACTATCATAATCAGTGACGTCTTTTGATGTACCTAAATTAACATTGACTTTCGTTCTAAGGCGTTTGCCAATCCCCTCCGGCGAAATACTAGTATGTTGCTTGTTACAAGGAATAACAACCTTGCCTGAGGCCACTAGGGAGCGTAATACGTCTTCATCCATACGTTCTTTTTCCGCGACGACTTTCATTTCCTTCGTAACTACACCAGCCACAGCCGATTCCAATTGTGTCATAAACATTTTTACATCCTCCTATATAAAAGACATATATAGTTAGGTATGCAAAAACGGGTATCGAACAAAATGATCGATACCCGTTTTAAGTATTAGCGTGCTTCCTACGCGGGCATGATCCCGATCAGGTATAAAGGTCAGGTGCTCGCAGCCCTTTCTCAGCCTATATAATAGGCTCCCTTGCATACTCACTATATAATTATGCTATTAATATTACTACTTTATTCAGATTTGTCAAATGATTATTCCGACACTTTTACGTCTATTATTTATTTCTCAGCCTTATCTTGGTCTTTGCTATCATCGGAATCTGCTTTTTCAGAGATTACAATATGACCATCCTTAACATCGGCAAGCAAGTGTTTAGCATCGATGTGATCCAAGTAGAAATCTGTTACATTATCGCGGATTTCAGATTCGATAACACGACGTAATGGACGAGCGCCCATAGTTTTGTCATACCCTTGTTCCATCAACAATTCTTTAGCTGCATCTGTTACATCAAGAGTGATGTCTTTTTTAGCTAAAGTTTTATTCACTTGATCAAGCATCAAATCTACAATTTTTTTCAAATCTTCTTTGCTCAATTGATTGAACTCGATAACTGCGTTGAAACGGTTCAAAAACTCTGGACGGAAGAATGGAGCGATGCGTTCCATTACATCTACTTTATTTTCATCATCATTGTCACTACCATAACCAAAACCTGCATTGGATGTAGCGATGATAACAGTATTTTTAAAGTTTACTGTGTTACCTTGACCATCTGTTAAGCGACCATCATCCAATACTTGTAGAAGTAATGTAATAACTTGAGGGTCTGCTTTTTCGATTTCATCGAATAATACGATGGAATAAGGATTACGACGTACGCGTTCAGTCAATGTGTTAGAGTTATCTTCATAACCAACATAACCAGCTGTAGCACCGATTAATTTAGATACGGCTGTGCGATCACTATATTCGGACATATCCAAGCGAATGATTGCATCTTTGTTACCAAACATATCTAGAGCTAATTGTTTAGCTAATTCTGTTTTACCAACGCCAGTAGGACCTACGAATAAGAAGCTACCGATTGGACGGTTGCCTTCGTCAAAGCCTGCACGGTTACGACGGATTGCTTTAGATACAGCTTCTACTGCTTTATCTTGACCAATTACATGAGCTTCTAAACGAGATTTCATGTCTTTCAAGCGTTCGATATCGGATGCCCCCATTTGAGATACAGGAATACCAGTCATTCTTTCAACGGCTTCTGCTACATCGTTAACCTTAGCCACTACCTTTTGATTTTCTGTATGGTTATCAAGCTCTGCTTGTAACTTTTGAATACGCATTTTTTCATTAATCGCAGATTCATAGTCTTCTTTTTGAGCATATTCCTCTTGTTTTGCTTTAGCATCAGCAATATCTGCTTCCAATGTTTTAATATCTGTTACAGGATGTTGAGATGCCAAGTGAGCTGCTGTTACATCAATTAAATCAATAGCTTTATCAGGCAAGCTACGTTGTGGAATATACTGTACGGAATAATCTACAGCTGCTTTCAACACCGCATCTGGCAATTCAATATTATGATGCGCTTCGTACAATGGACGAATGCCTTGTAAGATTTTGAAAGTATCCTCTGCAGATGGCGCGTTTACCTTTACCTCATTAAAACGACGAGCGAGAGCCGCGTTTTTCATGATTGTATTACGGTATTCATCTTGTGTTGTAGCACCAATAACAGTCATTTCACCACGAGACAAAGCAGGTTTTAAGATATCTGCCAAGCCTTTGGAGCCTTGACCATCACCGGTAGAACCAGCACCCAAAATTTGGTGGATTTCGTCGAAGAACAAGATAATATTGCCAGCGGCTTTTACCTCTTTAATAAGGTTTTGAATGTTTTCTTCAAAGGAACCACGGTATTGAGTACCAGCTTCCAATCCGGAAATATCGATGGAAATGATTTCTTTATTTTTAATAGCTGCTGGAACATCACCATTTACAATAGCTTGTGCCAAGCCTTCTACTACTGCAGTTTTACCAACACCAGCATCACCTACAAGTACTGGATTGTTTTTAGTACGACGCGCTAAGATTTCTGCTGTTTCTTGGATTTCTTTATTACGACCAATGACAGGATCGAGTTTACCATCACGAGCTTGTTGAGTTAAGTTTGTCCCCAAACGAGCAAGGATTCCATCTTGTTTAATTTTACCTTGTTGCGCAGCTTGGGCAGCTTGCATTTCTTCATTAGATGGTAAACGACCAGTTTGACGATAAAACGCAAACTCTTCTGGAGTTACTTCGCGACCGTTAATCTTATAACTACGTCGTTCCGTGGAATAACCACCCATATTACCCATCAATTGATTAAATAAATCATTCATGCTAGAAAATTCATTACCAAAGTTGTTAAAGTTGTTGTTCATATAAATTACCTCACTTTTTTAACTACAAGTATATCAGTTTGACTTTTTAAGTCTGTTTAATTTCTTGCTTTATTTCTAGGTTTCTTCAACCTTATATCATTATAATAATCTGATTAAGTCAAAAAGTCAATAGGTCAAAGTAAATTTTTTGACTTTTTTTGACTTTTATTTTGACTAATTTGATTTATGTACCAAGAATGCAGATAAATACTGGGTTTATAGTGGGTAATTAATTTTGAACTTTTGAATTATTTCTTATAAATCAATGACTTTCTCATTGCTTTAAACCTTTAATTCTTTAATTTTCTCATTAATTTTTCGTTTTTTTAATTGTAGTTTTGATATTTCCTGATTTATATTACTTATCTTCTTATAAAAACAACAGTTAACTAGTTTTTGACTTAATCTATTATACCAATCAATATATGACAAATGCTTATTTAGTAATGCTCCGCCAATAGGTATTAAAGTAGAAACAGTTACCTGAATTGCCATATAATTGTCAACTCCTATAGACAGTCTAATATATTCATTATTCCGATAAAACAATCCCATTATTCCAAATATCATCACCCCTATAATTAATAATATAATAAAATCTAAAAACATACTAATCCTTAGACAACAGCTTTCTAAAGATGCCCTCCTTTTCTCCAGATCATTTAATTTATCTGTGACTTCTTCTAACTGATCATGTAAATCATCAATTCGTTGCTTTTTTAACATCTTAATTTCATTATCTTTACTAAATAAATCTTCAGAGTGCTTTTCAATAAGAGAATCTTTTTTATTAATATACTCTTTTATTTCTATATTTTCGCGTTTTATCTCTGCTAACTCTCGCTCATTTTCTACATATCGTGCTTGTAACTCTTCAATCGACTCTTCTTTAATCAAAAATAAAATATCATCCACGTTGATACTATCTATTTCATCGGGGGTCTTATAATTTTCCTTTAATGCAACAATATAACGCTTAACACCTGCTTCATCTAAATCACCACTATCAAAGCGGCTTTTTACCTTTCTATATTGTTCAGCAATAGACTCATCTAACTCAGTAGATAAAGCCAATTGTGACTTTATCCATATATCCATACTAGAAGGAATATCGTTACCCCCAAAGCCCTTATTAAGGTCAAACCATAAACGCCTAGTAATAGCCCCCATCGTAAAAGCTAGTGGCATCTTATTTTTTGAAGGTTCTTGTGAGCAAATTCGTTGACTTAAACTCAATATCTTTCGAGTTTCTGTAAGTAATATAAATTTTGCTTTTTTTAAATCTGTCGTCTCCGATCCTCTACGAAGTAGACTTATATTATTTAGATGCTCTATATATCTATAAGGAATCTGCTGTTGTTCTAACTCTCGTCCTAAATTTATATCAATAGCATTGTATTCCGTTAATTCTGAATTTGTTACATTAGATATATCTATTTCCGTAATACCATATTGACTTAGCATTTCAAAGAAATCACTCTGCTTTTCAATAATGTCTGCCTCTTCATTACATCCCAATAAAATATAATTCATGGCCGCTTGTTCTACAGTAGGATACGAATGATTCTTTAATTTTTTTATTGCAGCATAAAAAAAAGCTTGTATATCCGTTTTGGTATCAGGAAAATATGCTAGTTTTATTACATATTTTTTAGCCTTTTTGTTCATCTCGTTTATTAATTTAACTAAATCCTCAATCAACTTCTTGAATACATGCCCATTATACCCTGCTAAATAAAACAAAATTTCTTGTTCCAAACAAATGACTATTGGTTCTGACCATATCATACTATTAGATATATCAGCATTATAGTTTAATCCTGTATATAAAATACAACCCTCAGATAAAAGTTCAATATATCGCCTTACTTCATCATCATCTTTATTTTTCAAAATAAATGCACTTATATACTTAGAATAGTTATTCTTTCTATCATCATTAATAATAAAATCAGCAAATGCCTTAATAACACTATTTTGATCTACCGTATGTTCATGTTCTAAGATGAATGTATTTAATCGAGAGATTACAACTTCGCCAAGTCTTTTTGCTTCATCAAAATACTTAATAATATGAGTATCTTTTTTATTAGTAATCGTATCAGCGCTATAGTAAACTTGATGTGAAAGAGTTAGTAATTCACTTTTATTAAGACAAGTCTTAATAACGGCCTCAGGAAAATCAAATTCGAATTCATCTTTTAAAGCTTTTTGTATCTCTTCAGCACGAAAGGACTGCCAATTACGTTGTACTATAATATATTCTATAAATTTTGTAATAATTGAAAAAATCTCATTAGTATTACTCTTAAATAACTGTCTAAAAGTAACATATGATGCTAACGCATTTTTATTATCACTCATCATTCCCCACCTATATATCTTACCTACATATCTATAAATTAGTTAATTTAGTAATAAATAAGAGACCCCTCCTCTTACAAAAAATCCAATATAACTAGCCCTCAGCTCTAACTTTCACTTATCTAAAAAAAATATTCTATCCCATTACAACAAGCAACTCCTATTAATATAAAAACCTTTTTCTATATCATATTTTAAGGTCGAAAAAACTATCTTCATCCCCATTTTCCTACACACAGTAATCAGCTCAATAAAATCATTACTTTCCTCATTAAGAAAAAGTCTATTACATAAAGGGTTTAAGCTCACAAACCAGTAATAAACATTATGACCTTCTTCTAATAAGAGTTTAATTTTTTGTAGTTGAGCGATTACTCTCTCCATCTTAACATTTGGATAACTAGCAACTTTATCTTCAGATAATATTGTCTTACCTTCAATAATTATATCTTGACTAGATATATACAAATCAGCTCTATAACCATTCCCTAAAGTTTTTTCATAAGAAATCTCGCCTTTTAAATTCTCAAATTTTCTTTGTCTTCTTAAATAATCTCCAATTATAACATTTATTGCTTGCAATTCTAATAAGATAGGACCTCTCTCTTTTTTTACGGCATAAAGCATATATTTAAATTTACTTTTTTTCTTAATAGATTTTAACCATACTTCTTCCCCATTTAAATTGATAAGTTGTCCTAACTTACAATTACTGGCAATATAACAGTCTTCTATTTTATTATTTACTTTCACTGTACCAGAAAATCGAAATTTTCCTTCCTTAATAAACTCTCCAATAATCAAGTTTCTGTTAAAATTTATATTATCCACACTCATATAAAATATACTCCATTAAATTATATACATTTTGAAACAATAATAAACCCTCATATATATCTTGACATTATTCCGAGAAAAGAATAATATTAGCTTATTAAAATTATCTAAGGAGTTTATCTATGAGTTATATGACTATAAAGAAAGCTGCAGAACTTTGGTCTATAAGCGAACGCCGTTTAACCAAACTATGCAACGAAAATAGAATCCCAGGCGCACAAAAATTTGGATGGAGTTGGGCCATTCCAGAAGATGCAGAAAAGCCCTACGATGGCAGGCGAAAAAAAATATCTCAAAGAAATAAAGATTCACATTCAAAAGAATCAGAAAAACTAATCGCCCCAATAATAGAGAGAAAATGGGCTATGCCTAATAAAAACACATTTTCTATAAAACCTATAAAAGAATTAATATTTGATGAACTAACTGAAGGAATTTGGATTGATCCATTTGCCAACTCTAATAAGCTAGCAACCATAACTAATGACTTAAATGTTGAATACGATACAGATTATCATATGGATGCTTTAGATTTTTTAAAATTATTTCCTGATAATTCCATAGATGGAATTTTATATGATCCACCATACTCTCCCCGGCAAGTAAGTGAATGTTACAATAATGTGGGATTAAGTGTAACTTGGGATACAACAAAATCCTCCTTCTGGTCCAATCATAAGAGAGAAATTTCACGTATATTAAAATTAAATGGAAAAGTTATAACATTCGGTTGGAATAGTGGTGGCATTGGCGCCTCAAATGGTTTTACTATAAAACGCATATTATTAGTTCCACATGGAGGCTGGCATAACGACACAATTTGTACTGTAGAAGTAAAAACTAGTACAGCAAAGCTATCACCTAAGAAATTAAAGGAAAAGGATTTAACCCCTGTGAAAAATACACCTAAACACACAAAGGAAGACTGTTTACTAATTCAATGGTTGAAGGAGTTACCAGAAAATTTTTGGGACTTTAAAAACGAAGATACAAATGCTTTCACGCATGGATTACATACATATCCCGCTACAATGATTTATCCTATCAGTAGAAATATCATATCGAAGGTAAAAGAGATATATCCTATTAACTCGTTACTCGATCCCTTTAGCGGCTCTGGGACTGTCCCAGTAGAAGGTGTATTGGCAGGAATTCCTAACATTTATGCTACAGATATGAATCCTTTAGCTATTTTATTAACAGAAGTCAAATCAAATGCTTTATCTCCAAAGAAACTCAGCCAAGACTTTAAAGTTTTACAAGAATCTATTAACTCTAATTATAAATATCATAATGAAATACTTGATACTATTGATGATTTTATACTATCCCAAAACTTAGATATAACCGACAAAAAAACTTGGGGTGAAAATGCTCCAGCCTATATAAAGCAATTTTTACAACAAAAACGTTCAACACTAAATGTACCAAACTTTAAAAATATAGGTTATTGGTTCAAACCTAATATACTATTAGAGTTATCACTAATTGCTCAAGAAATACAAAAAGTTAACAATATAGAATTCAAAAAATTCTATATTGTTGCCTTTAGCGAACTACTAAGATTAGTCTCTAATAGAAGAAATGGCGAATTTAAAATGTATCGAATGCCCGTAGAGAAAATAATAACTTTCAATCCAAATGTTCTCGATACTTTTTATTCAATTTTACTAAAAAACATCAAGAAAATGGAGGAGTTTTATACCCAAACAAAAACCTTATCCCCCTCTAATTCACATATCAAACTAGATAATGCTAAAGAGTTAATAAGTGTTCCTGATAATAGTATAGATTTACTAATAACTTCTCCACCATATGGAGATAGCCGTACTACAGTAGCTTATGGTCAATTTAGTCGTCTTACACTACAATGGAATGATTTTTTAGAAAATAAAGACGATATTAGTAACGAAAGCATGAAACTAGATAATAAACTTATGGGGGGTATTAAATATAGAAACGGATATGCTTATGAGTTATCTAGTCCAACTTTAAAAACGGCTTTAAATAATATTGTTTCTAAAGATTTAGAACGTTCTGGAGATGTATTTAGCTTCTATAAAGATTTAGATATGTGCTTAGAAGCAACCTCAAAAAAATCCAAGAAGGGAACCTATCAATTTTGGGTAGTTGGTAATAGAACCGTCAAAGAGGTTTATTTAGAAACTGATAAAATTTTAGCGGAATTAGCGCAAGCTCATAATCTACAATACATTACGACATTTACTCGTAATATTCACAACAAAGTAATGCCTTCAAAAAATTCTCCATCTAACAAAGCTGGAGCAACTATTTCAACAATGCTAAATGAATATATTGTTATACTAAAAAAGCTGTAGGAATCCTACAGCTTTTTGCTATCCAATAACTCACTTTGGAACATTAGAGGAAAATCCTTAGTCGCTAGTCTAAATGCAGTGCCATGATCATGAATACGCCCATCCGAATATTGGCCTATTCTAATATCTACTTTTATTATTCCTTGTTCTAGAAAGTTAATCATAGAATCATAGTCAAATCCAGACAATAAATACGCTTCAAGATACTTAAATTCTTCTTTATCTCCAGTGCCTCTGCTATCTGATTTTACATAAACTAATTTATTCTTATACTTTTTATTAAAAGCTTTTTCTAAATTATCTTTACTCCAATAAATATCTTCTATTCTATCATTTGATTGAATGGAGATTTTTTCTTCATCACAATGAAGCTTTAATTGAACTCCCGACCCTTCAATATTTGTAAATCTATCCGCAGATAAAGTTGCATGAAGTACTTTCTTACCATTATCATATTTATCACTACTATAGCCAAACTTATCTAATAATACCCTATTAGATCTAGCTGGTTCTGGCGCTTTAGTAAACATTGTTAACATACTATTATTATTTTTTCGAGCAGCTTTTAATTCGTACTCACCAAAATCGGGTTCATCAAGATTGTTTTCTGGTATTTCCAATAAATCTTCCAAGGTTTTTCCAACACCAGTAGGACCACTTCTATGCGTTTGCACCCAATTTAATAATTTTACTTCATCAAAAGCATCAATAAAATCTTCTAAATCTTCAATCATCTTTACGCTCCCTTAACAAATCAATTACAGGAATCCCTAACGCATTAGCAATTCTATCTATATTATCTATTGATATATTCCGTAGTCCCCGTTCTACGGAACTAATATAGGTGCGATGCAATCCCGCTTTAGCTGCCAATGCTTCTTGAGAAATATCTGCTTTTAATCGATAATATTTCAGATTAGCCCTAAAAATATCTCTTAATAACATTATTTCTACCTCCTAAGATTATTTTCTAAAAATGCACTCTTTATGTCTACAGACAATAAGTTTCATTCTATGCACCATTTCAAAATCAAATTTAAAATAGCTATATTATATTCAATATTAAATAATTACTAATAAAACTACTAAAGTTTATAAAAAAACGGATAGCTCATTATGAACTATCCGCTTATTTCTTTGGTGATCCAGGAGGGATTCGAACCCCCGACCCACGGCTTAGAAGGCCGTTGCTCTATCCAACTGAGCTACTGAACCATGTGGATTACCTATATATGTAATTATCTATTATAGTATAAATTATGTACTATGTATCGTCAACTACACCCTATCTTAGTATACCCTAAAAAAGGCAAAAAAAAATGGAGCGGGTGAAGGGAATCGAACCCTCGCGACCAGCTTGGAAGGCTGGGGCTCTACCATTGAGCTACACCCGCAAATAAAAAATGGTCGGAGCAGCAGGATTCGAACCTGCGACCCCCTGGTCCCAAGCCAGGTGCGCTACCAAACTGCGCTATGCCCCGTCATTAATTACTTTGCTATTATAGCAAACCCGGTAGTTGATGTCAACCACTACTCTTGCTGAGTTCTTACTCTCTTGAGTATCGCTCTGCAACGAAAATTATTATATCATTGATAGAAACTAGTGACAAGTACTTTTTTACAACTTCATTAATTTTTTTACTGATACATTAATACATTCTTTAATATATATCTATCCTTACTTCTATTATCCTATACGCCTACGCCTCTATATCATTTTAATCTATAGATTATTCGCCCTAATAGTATAAAGCCAATCATATACTTAATCGATCATATAAAAACATGCACCCCTTTCGAGGTGCATGTTGTATTGTTCTATGGTTATATAAAATTATAAAATGCTAGTAAAGCAAATAAATTAACCTTCGTAGCTACCATCTTCTATTGCTTGAGGATTTTTAGCAATACCTTGTTTTACAGCAATTTCAGCAACTGCTTTAGCAACAGCTGGAGCTACGCGAGGATCGAATACGGATGGCATTACGTTTTCTTCGTTCAATTCACTATCAGGAATCAAGTGAGCCAAAGCGTCAGCAGCAGCTAATTTCATTTCATCAGTGATTTGAGACGCACGAACGTCGATAGCACCGCGGAATACGCCTGGGAATACTGCTACGTTGTTGATTTGGTTAGGAGCGTCGGAACGACCTGTACCAGCAACACGGATACCAGCAGCTTTCATATCAGCATATGTTGCTTCTGGGTTAGGGTTAGCCATTGCAAATACAATTGCATCGTCAGCTAAGCTTTCCAAAATTTCTTTTGTAAAAGCACCTGCTGCAGATACACCAAGAAGAATATCAGCACCTTTAGCATTTTCAGCCAAATCGCCATGTTTTTCTTCAAGTTTAAGTAAATCGATTAATTCAGCTTGTAAAGAGTCAAGACGTTTGTAGTCTTTATGCAATACGCCAGAGGATACCAATAATGTAATATCACGAGCACCTGCAAGGTATAATAAGCGAGCAATATTAGCACCTGCCGCACCAGCACCGTTTACAACGATTTTAGCAGTAGCTAAATCCTTTTTAACCAAACGAAGAGCGCCTTTTACACCTGCTAAGCATGCGATAGCAGTACCGTGTTGGTCATCGTGGAATACAGGGATTTCTAACTCTGCTTTCAAACGATTTTCAACTTCATAGCATTTAGGAGAGGAAATATCTTCCAAATTAATACCAGCAAAGTTTTTTTGCAACAATTTTACTGTATTGATCAATGTATCAGCATCTTTTGTATCTACAACCAATGGAATGCAGTCTACATCACCGAATTTTTTGAACAATAAGGATTTACCTTCCATTACAGGCAATGCTGCTGCAGCGCCAATATCGCCAAGACCAAGTACACGAGTACCGTCAGATACAACGGCAACCATGTTGGAACGGCAAGTTAATTCGAAGGATTCTGCTTCATTATCTTTAATACGCAAACATGGTTCTGCTACACCTGGTGTGTAAGCTACAGATAAATCATGAGCGTCTTTTAATTCATATTTAGTTCCTACAGTAAGGAAACCTTTTAATTCACGTTTTTTTTGTACAGCTAATTCACGTACGTCCATAACAATTCTCCTTTGTGGATACACTCGGACTCTTTAGAGTCGGTAATTTATACCTTTAACTAATTGTATTATACAAAATGCTAAATCATAATTCAAGTTTTTTCGATATAGTTTTCCGAATTTTTTAAAAACAACTATCATTAAGCTCCAGTATTAATAAAGTAAATTATAAAAAAGTAGATAAACCTTATAAGGCTTATCTACTTCAAATCTATCTTCGTATTATACGATAAAAGCTGTCACACCAATGTTATAAAAGCGGTCTTTAAGCTTTTACAGATGGCAAATTGCGTCCATAGAAGATTTCCATCATTTCTTGTTTTAATTGATGTTTAATTTGCTTGATTTCACGATCGCTCAACTCAGACTCAGTAATGCCAAAGAGATAATTATCTAAATCAAATTCTTTTAACATCATCTTTGTATGGAAAATATTTTCTTGATATACATTTACATCAATCATATTGTACATGTTGCGAGTTTTTGCACTAATGTAATTTTGAATAGAATTGATACGATGATCAATATAAATTTTCTTACCAGACACGTCCCGAGTAAAGCCACGTACATGATAATCCAAGGTAAGAATATCAGAGTCAAAACTTTGAATTAAGTAATTAAGTGCATTTAGCGGAGAGATTTGTCCACATGTAGACACTTCAATGTCGGCACGGAATGTACTAATCCCTTTGTGCGGATGGCTTTCAGGATACGTATGTACAGTAAGATGCGATTTATCTAAATGCATAACTACATCTTCTTTTTCAATTTCCTCTTCAGAAATCAAAATTGTAACAGACGCACCTTGTGGATCATAATCTTGTTTCGCTACATTAAGGATGTTAGCGCCAATAATATGGCTAACTTCCGTCAAAATAGCTGTTAAACGATCCGCATTGTATACTTCATCAATGTATTGAATGTATTGTTTTTTCTCTTCTTCCGTACGAGTATAACAAATATCATAAATATTAAAACTCAATGTTTTCGTGAGATTGTTAAAACCATATAACTTCATTTTAGGCTTTGCTTTAACTGGTGTATCCATGATATGTCATAACCCTTTCCATGCATAGACTTACTATTCCTTTTGAAAGTTTCAAAACCGAAGCTTTCACCATATAACTAAACAATATCTTGTTTATACACAAACTCTACATCAAACTGTCCATTATCGTAGGTAACGATGGCAAAGGTACCACCGGAGCGATCACGAGCCAAAGAAATACTACCAGGATTTACAAATACCGCATCACGGGCACGAACCTCCCCATGATGATGGCTATGACCGGACACGATGAGTCGCGCACCCATGTCAGTTCCTAACTCAATCAGTTTTTGTATTCGATTATAATATGATACCTCATGACCATGAGTCATGTAAATATAGGTATCCTCAAGAGGAATTAATTGCTCTCGTGGTTCAAGCGGTTGCACACGATCGTTATTGCCACGTACAGCATATACAGGAATATCCGTATGTTCCTGCATATATCGTGCGTCATCTCCAAAATCGCCACCGTGAAGCCACATATCGATGTCTTGATCAGCCGTAGCAGCCAAGACAAGGTCGATATCCTCTAGATACCCATGAGTGTCACTTAAAATGCCAATTCGTTTCATTGTATTTAATCTCTAATGCCACTATATTATATATTTATATGAACTATACCATATAGTTCGAAAATATCAAAGCTTGTTAACTAATTCACGTAGTGCACGGCCACGATGACTAATCGTTTCCTTCTCTTCTATACTTAGCTCTGCCATCGTCTTTTTAAACTCAGGCACATAGAAGTACGGATCATAGCCAAAGCCATTCTCCCCTTTTGGCTCATCTTGAACGAGTCCATCACAATAGCCTTCCGCAGTAACTTCTCGGCCATCAGGATATACAAGCGCTAAAGCGCATACATAATGACCTGTACGGTTACTTTTCCCTTGTAGTTCACGAATTAACTTCTCGTTGTTTGCATTGTCATCACCATGACGACCTGCATAACGCGCAGAATATACACCTGGTGCACCATTGAGGACATCAACCGTAATGCCAGAGTCATCAGCAAGACATGGGCGATTCGTAGCCTTTGCATAGTAGCGAGCCTTCAACAAAGCATTTTCCATAAAGGTTGTACCAGTTTCCTCAGGCTCCTCAATGGAAATCACAGCTTTTACAGGTACACAATCGATAGATAAATGGGAGAAAGCCTCGGAGAACTCACGAATTTTTCCTTTATTGCCTGTAGCAAGTACAATTTGTTCCATCTTACACCTCCGGAACTGTAGGATACGCTTTACCTACTTTATCTGCTGTCGCACCAAGTACTTCACGTTGTTTAGCCATGAGTTCATCTGTAGCAGCCTCTGCTAAATCAAGTAAAGCATTGAGTTCATCACGGTTAAATGTACCGTGTTCACCTGTACCTTGCACTTCAACCATATTGCCAGAACCTGTACGGACTACATTCATATCTACGATGGCTGCACTGTCCTCTTCATAACAAAGATCTGTAATAGGGCCGTCAGGACCAATACCTACCGAAATAGCGGCACAGAAGTCAGTAATTGGGAATTTGCCTGCTCCGCCAAAGGTGAAGTCCACCGCATCAACGAGGGCTACAAAGGCACCTGTAATAGAGGCTGTTCGTGTACCACCATCCGCTTGGATCACATCGCAGTCGATAGTGATAGAACGTTCTCCTAATGCTTCAAGATCTACAACAGCACGCAATGCACGACCGATAAGACGTTGAATTTCTACAGTCCGTCCTGTTTGTTTTCCCTTTGCGGCCTCACGGCTCACGCGAGTTTGCGTAGAACGTGGCAATAATGAGTATTCCGCAGTTACCCATCCTTGCCCAGAACCTTTTAACCAGCGTGGCACAGAATCCTCAACAGTAGCCGTACAGATAACTTTGGTCTTACCACACTCAATAAGTACAGATCCTTCTGCATACTCTGTAAAATTCCGTGTTATTTTAATAGGTCGCAATTGACCCGCTGTTCTATTATCGCTGCGCATAGGAACCTCACCATTCTAAAAGTAAATATTAGAACGCCCCTTATACAAAGGGGCGTTATTTCTTATATTATATCATATTTTTTCTATTTTTCAGTATTACAAATCATATTATAATTTACGATTCTAACATGATGACTCGCATTATTATTTATGGAAATTAACATTATAGTTCATATTGTCCGTCACCAAGTGGATCTACCACAACGTAACGGCTTGCTCCCCCTTCTACTTTGGCTCGTTTTGCTTCTACAATAGCATCTTGACGCGTCCCTTCATCTGCTTGCCAAGGTATAAACATAGCATATACACTTTGCGGCCCATACGGTCCGTATTGTCCTCGCGAGAGCACGCTATGCCAGCCTACCTTGTCTTTATACATGCGCACCTTTTCAAGGCGCTCCTCTTGTACGCCTGTTTCATCGTAGTACACGTTATAATGATTAGACCAAACATCCCCTGCACCTACGCGCTCGTCTTCGGCCATCTTATGACGGTTAGCCCATTGTATCTTCCACTTAACGATTAAATCATCTATATAACTAGTTACATTTTGACTCTGTTTGTATTTAACAGGATCAAAGGCAGGTTCTACAACTTTGCTGTAATCAAGGCCTGCCATGGATAAAATGATACCCGTATTTACATATGGCAACGCTTCTTGTACGGAATAGCCTCCTTCAAGTACAGCTATATCTGCTTGTAACAAATCGACTAATTCTGCATAACCCTTCGCAGTTACCTGCATATTAGCCAACGGATCACTAAAGTGATTATCTTGTCCTGCCGAGTTAATGACGATATCTGGATTAAACTCTTCAAGGATAGGCAATACAAGCTCACGCATGACCTTCATCAAGCCTTCGTCACCTGTGCCCGGGGGCAACGGAATATCTATATTACTACCGATAGCCTGAGGTCCACCAAATTCATCCATAAAGCCTGTTCCCGGATAGAGGGTTCGTCCATCTTGATGGAAGCTAATATACAACGTATCAGGATCATGGTAAAACACATCTTGAGAACCATCACCATGGTGTACATCGGTATCTACTACGGCAACGCGTTTGATTCCATAGGTTTGACGTATGTGTTGAATCATAACGGCTTCAATATTAATCGTACAGAAGCCACGAATACCATGAACCATAGCCATCGCATGGTGACCTGGTGGTCTTACCAATGCAAAGGCGCGATCTACTTCACCGCGCATGACCGCATCAGCTGCCGCAATAGCACCTCCAGCAGATACTCGATGAGCTTCAGTCACCCAAGACTCTAAATCTGGAGCACCAACATGAACCCGCTCTATTGTATCCCAATCAGCTACTATTGGATTATATTCTCTAATATTCGGTATATCTAACAAACCTTCTTCTACAATTTGATCACGCGTATAGAGTAAACGCTCTTGTCGTTCAGGATGTGTTTCAGAAATTTTCCAATCAAACGCAGGGAAAAAGACAAGACCTAAACTGTGATGATATTTAGCCTTATCAATAGTAGAATTCACGTCGTCATTCAGTTTCGTGTTCGTATCCTTTTCTATAAGGCCATGACGCTCTCGATAGGATAGTCCTTTATTCCACATAGTGTTTCACCCCCGCCGCTAGTTGTACTTTCACCGTAATTAAACGCTCCATAGATTGCCAGCCCTCTACCACAGGGAAATCTTCAATGCTAATGACCTCGATTTCTTGCGCCGTATCTAAACCTAAACGTAAAGCCTCTTCACTAAGAGCCTCTTTAGCTCGTTCTACAACTTGTTCCGCTCGTTTTAAAGTACAATTTTGCTGTTTAATACCTAATTCCGGAATGACAAGTAAACGACGTTTTGTATCTACATGGAAAGTGAGTTCGATGGTAGATAGGGCTAGCGCAGCACCAATAGCATTCGCTACGGCTGCATTTTCTGGAATCGTAATAGGTAAATCCATATATTCTCCAATGCTCGCTCCGAGACTTGGCGCCGTGCCCCCTACTACAACAATATGTTCAGGCACAAATATATCAGGATTCACAATATCTGCCACCACATAAATAGGACGTTTATTCTCAGCCTCTACGACCTCATCAATACCATGTTGAATCGTTTTCAGTGCATTTTGTACGATTAGCCTTGCTACATCAGAGGCGGTCTTAATATGAGCTAGTTGATTGTTTGAGGTATTTACATTATTAAATTGCAACGTAGCCTGTATAGCATCCGTTAAATCTTGTAAAGCTCGTGATGCCAAATTAAAGTCGCCATAGTTTGCGTGACCGAGCACGATAAGTGCATCCCCCAAGGTAGGTTCTACACCACCTAGAGCCACCGATGGTCCCACTCGTTCAGGACCTACGGTAAGATTACCATTTTTAAGGCGAACTACAGATTCCCCACCAATGCCGACAGAGGTAACGGCAAAGGATCGCACTGCACTTGGATACTCACGGATAGATACACCATTTTTTGTCATCAATGGTCTACCATGCTTCCAAAGGGATATATCCGTTGTAGTCCCCCCAATATCTAGAGCCACTGTATGCTGATTACCTATAGCGCCGAGAGCAGATAGTCCAAGAACTGTTGCGGCAGGGCCTGTAAAGGCGGTCTCTACTGGGCGACTCACCATGTGTTCTACTGGTAGAGAGCCTCCATCTGCTTTTAAAATGTGAAGTGGAGCCACTATATTCCATGCACTGAGAGCATCTTCAACATTTTTCTTAAACACCGTAAATACTGGTGTTACAGCGCTATTAAAATAAGCGCTAATAGTACGCCGAGGAAAATTTAGAGAACCACTTAATAAACTGCCATTAGAAATTGTATGATATGTGTTTTTCAATTCTTCTGTAATAGATAGTTCTTCTTGAGGGTTCCGCACCCCAAATTTAGCGGACACAGCAGCCAAATCAGTACCACTACGTGCTTGAACCATGTTGGCTATACCACGTACCGCATCAGCAGGGGTATGCTCTACAACGATACCTCTATGATCTGTATAACCTTGAAGGTATATAGGTTTCACAGGGAATATATCATCTACATTACGGCCTGGACCTGTAACCACATAGAGATCTACTACTTGCTCCTTCTCTTCTACGATGGTATTCGTCACCACGGTAGTAGATAAGGTTACTTGTTCAATATTTGATGTATCATAACCCTCCAAAACCGCATCTAAGGCCTCACCTATACCATTCATTAGATTATCCTTTGTAGTCCGCCTCTTGGCAGTTGCCACTACACGATGGCCATCAATGATAACAGCATCGGTAAAAGTACCACCTACGTCTAATCCTAGTAACATATAACCTCCTTATTAGTATTAATAAAGAATCTATACAAACTCAAAACAAAGTAAAGAAAACTCAATTTAAGCTAGCATATAATCTCTATTTGAACTAATATACAAGCCTTCTTCAAACCTGCGTATAGTCCGTATTCAGTCTCATTATATATAAAAAAGCTGTACCCATCTCTATGTGATGAGTACAGCCTTCTGTTATTTACCAGATACAGATGCGTAATTTTTGATGATAACAATCGGAGTCATTTGGCTATCATTACCAAATGGATTATCAATCAACAATTGTGCAATTTTTTTAGCGTCAATGCCACGACTTGTACCTAAAATAGCGGACCGTTTCAAGTCATTAACGTCAGCTACAACGGCACCATAACAACCAGTGCGAGATACAATTTTCTCAGCCACTTTATCAGGATCCTTTGGACCAAATACAATATGCTTATCAAATGGAGGCATAGTCCCCGTTACATCATCGGTTAAGGATGCAGCACGAGCAATTGCATAGAACACGCCAGGTTTACGGAAAATTTTAGCAATGGCCCCTAAAATAAAAGCACCTAACACCTTCCATTTACCGTCCAAATTCATAGCCGATTGCATACCATAAATAGATGCCATAGAGCCATCTGGATGGATAAAACGATTAATTAAACGAGCTTGCCAGCACACATCTAGCTCTTCAGGACGTGTAAAACGGCCTTGCGTAATAGCTACTACAGATTCAGCAACACATACGATATCTTCAGGTCCAATATTATGACCGCCAAATTCAACGATAGCATCCACGATGTCATCATTATCTGTAAGAATACGTGTTGGCACACATACTAACTCTAATTCTGCCATTGTTATGCCTCCTTATTGAACCATTGCTGCTTGAACTTCTTCAGCAGTCAAACGAATACGCTGTTTGTCGATATGATAGTCTGTCCGACCTACGATTTGGTAGTAAATATCGATGTCCATATAAGGGAATCCCTTAATATCTTCTCGAATATTGCCAGTTTTACCTGTTAATGTAACATATACACGAATTGTGCCACCTTTGCGTGGTTTGATAATTATAGCTTCAAAGTATCCATCTTGACGCGGACGATTAATATCCATAGCCCAGGCATTTACCTTAACTGCATCAAAATGTTCTTCAGGTAATAATGGACGTGGAAATAAGTCCATTATTGTGCCTAATTGGCGCCCTTTATTTACAAATGGTATATCACAGAACAACGTAATGGACTCAAAATTACGATCAGATACTTGAAAGTTCGTTGCTCGTTTCGCTAATAAGACAATATTTTCATTACCTTGTTTCAATACAAACAAACGGAATAATAAGTACAGAGCTGCAACAGCCACAATAATAGCTATTACTGCACTGAGGATGTTATAAAACCACATAGGGTATCTCCTTTATAATGTAATATGTTCAATGGTACGACGGCTTGTATCAAGAAAGGATGCACTCAATGCATCACCAAGTTCGACATCCTTTGTAAAACACAATGTCACGGTGCCTACAGTATCTTGAGGATTGAAAAGATTTTTACTCTCAAGTCTGTAACGAACCAATTCACTTGTTTCAAAAGCAGGATCAATGAACTGAATGCGACATGACGTTAGTTCCTCTAGTAAAGGTTGTACAAATGGGAAATGAGTACAGCCCAAAACGACTACCTCAATTTCTCGAGATAATAAAGGTTCTAAATAATCCTTGCATACTTCACGAACAAAGTAATCATCTAAATGACCTTGTTCAATAAGCCCCGCCAACTCTGGACAAGGTTGTTCCCAAACCAAAACCTCATGATCAACTTCTAAAGCCACATGCTTATGAATATGACTATTTACAGTGGCTACGGTTGCCATAATACCGATAGTCTTGCTTTTACTTTTATTAATGGCTGTTTTCACACCTTGTGATACACCAATAACTGGCACAGATACAAGTTCACGTACCGCATCAAGAGCCACAACGGTGAAGGTATTACAGGCAATCACTATCAACTTAACAGGCTGCTTTTCTAGCGTCTCCGCAATACGACACGCCAAATAAGTAATTTCATCATCACTGCGATTACCTACAGGATTATTCGCATTATCACCGATATAGATGAAATCTTCGTTAGGAAATTGTTCTTGTAACACCTTTAACACAGATAATCCGCCTACACCAGAGTCAAATACACCGATAGGCAATTGTTGTACATTACTCATGCGGCATCTCCTCAACAGCTGCTAACATAGGCAGATAAAAAGTATCGTCTAATCGCACAATTTTTCCTGTTAATTTTGACATAAAGGCGTTCTTAGTTTCCCCCGTAGCAAGTAACGCTCCATCACTAGCACGGCGCATGCGATAGCGAAACACCATTTGAGCCCTTGTCATCTTAACCAAATACGTTTCGATGTGAAGTTCATCATCGAAATTCGCAGGTTCTTTATAATTGCAAGATACATTCATGATAGGAAATACAATATCCTCATTCATCATATCCCACAAAGTGACACCGATCTTACGAAGGAATTCAATGCGCGCCATTTCAAACCATCTAAAATGATTACTATGGTGAGCAATCCCCATCATATCAGTTTCATAAAATCGTACATTTACTGAAGCAATATGCATAAATTCTGTCCTTTTTAAATAGTATACAATTTTTATTCTATATCTATTACTTTAGTGTGTCAAATAAATAAAGGCAGTTCAATCACTGTGGATCAAACTGCCTAAAATGGTAAAAGTTAGCGACTGCTACCAAATGGAAAGAATTTTTTTGCCTCTTCTTGATGACTCGTTTTGATATAACGATTCGCAATCTTAAAGGCTAATCCGAGTACTGCCACATCATCTACCCAACCTAATACGGCAATCGTATCCGGTACAATATCAATAGGTAATACCAAATACCCTAAGGCACCTGCAATGACCGCTTTTACATATTTGGGAGTATCCTTGTCACGAAAACAAAGGAACAAGGTTACTGCTTGTTGTACAAAGGCAAGTTTCTTACCATATCGACCAAGAAACCCTAAAAATCTTGATTCGCTAAAATACTTACCATATTTAATAATATTAAATGGATTCATAGTAATAATAATCCTTCAGCGTTTATTTACGCAAACCGCCAATTTTTTCTTTCGCTGTATTAACAGTGTTTGTAGCAACATCTTTTGCTGTCTCTACGGCATCAGAAGCTTTAGTTTTTGCAGTTTCTACTGCTACTTGTGCAGAAGCTTTTGCCACTTCTACACCACCTTTTGCGAATTCTTTGGCTACTTCAATACCTTCTTTAGCAGAATCAATTTTTTCTTTCGCTGCATCAGAAACCTTTGCTACAACCTCTGCTGCGTTATCATGGATTTGGTATTTTGTTTCATTATTCCATTTATTGATGGCAGGTGTTACTTTTTCATCGTAAACTTGCTTTAAAGATTCTTTAGCAAGACCTGTTTCATTAGCAATTCCAGCCCATACGTCACGTTGACCTTGAGTGAAAGGAATGCTAGCACTTGCATCACGAACGATTTCAGAAGCAATAGCTTTGCCATTTTCAAAGAATTCAGCAACCATCGGTTTGTAACGTTCGATATCAGAAGGCATGCCATCTTGAATCCAAATATGTGCAATTTTACCAATAGCATAAGTTAAACCGATAGCTACAGGAACGCGAACAGCTTTAATTGGAATTAGAAGGGATACTGCAGCTGTACCTACAGCTGTGCTAAGACCACCTACTAAACCAACTACAGCACCTGCTTGCAATTCTACATCATAAAGATGAGCAATGCGAGTTACCATGTACGTAGCATTGGCGCACAAAGCGACACTGCTGAATTTAGAGGATAATGCCAATGCTGCCGCACGACCTGCCCCCCAGAAGATAAATTGTTCAACTTGATAGTCACGATCTTGAGATCCATCCGTAAGGGGCTCAAGTGTTACGCCATTATATTCTGCCATAAGTATTCTCCTTTGTTGTGAACCAACTATAGGTCTTATTATTAGTATTATTATACCATTCTATTGATAGAAGTGAAATGAATTTTTCTAATTATCCATATATAATAGCTTCTAATATTTTCTATATTACCAACTTGTGAGTCCACCATCGATTGTCCAGGCTGCACCTGTCACAAAAGACGCCTTATTACTCAACAAAAATACAATTACTTCACCAATTTCATGAGGCTTAGCAATACGACCTAGTGGGTAATGTTGGCCCATTTCAGCCTTAGCAGCCGCCGCATCTTGATGGGCATTAGCAATCTGTTTATCTACTAATGATGTATCTACATCACCAGGACACACACAGTTTACACGAACACTGTGAGGTGCCATTTCAAGGGATAGAGATTTTGTAAAGCTCACTACAGCTCCCTTTGACGCACCATATACAGAACACGCTACATTACCTTGTAAACCTGCATCACTAGCGATCGTTACAATACTGCCCTTTGAGGCTCGTAAATAGGGAAGCGCCGCTTGGCATAAGAATACAGTACCTTTTACATTGGTCCCAAACATTTCATCAAAAGCTGCCTCTGTAACATCAGCTAGCAACTCTTCTTCATAGTAGCCTGCAGCTGTTACAAGAGCAGACACCCCACCAAATAAATCTACTGTTTCTTTTACAATTCGCTGACAGTCCTCAATTTTAGATACATCACCTTGAATATATTGTACCTTAGAGGAATAACGACGTAGCTTAGTTTTAGCCTTTTGACCAACTTTTTCATTTCGACCATTGATGACTACACACCAACCTTCTTTGAGTAAAAGCTTTGCCGTAGCAAATCCAATACCCGATGTACCACCACTAATCAAGGCCACTTGAACATCACTTTTATGAGGCATACCTTGCCCTCCTATAATGTTGAAATATAGTCATAGACTAATTTCAACAACATAACTGTCGTTACCGACAAGAATACAACTCGCACCAAAGATGAGCCCTTCGCAATTGCCAAATGCGAGCCTAAATAAGCACCTATAATTTGACCTGCCCCAGTGGCAAGGCCGTACTTAACATTGACATGTCCTAAATATAAAAATACTAATAAAGATGCCAAATTACTAGTAAAATTCAATATTTTTGCATTAGCAGATGCATGTAAAAAATCAAAGCCTGTAAAGATAAAGCCCATAATCAGAAATGTACCTGTACCAGGACCTATAAAGCCGTCATATATACCAATGCCAAGAGCAAAAGCCATACAAATATATAGCGCTTTTCCTGCTACCTGAGATGTACGATTGATTTCACCCCAGTCTTTTTTGAACACCACAAAAAGTGTTACACAAACAAGTAATATGATGATAATAGGCTTTACATATAGCGGTGGTAAAGAAACAACCGCCAATGTCCCCATCATAGATCCCACAAAGGTAAAAGGCAATAATTTGCGAACTAGGGAAAAATCAACCATGTGATTTCTTAAAAATGTAATCGATGCACTGCCAGCACCAAAAATACTGGATAATTTATTGCTGCCCAGAGCCATACTAGGTGGAAGATTTGTTAATAACATGGCAGGTACAGAAATGAGGCCTCCGCCGCCCACAATGGAGTCTACAAAGCCAGCAAACGCACCAGCTACGGCGAGTAAAACGAGTATAAGGATATCAAATGGTAAACCTGTTACCGCAATGAGCCACTCCATAATAAACCTCCTACAGATAGCACATCAACGGTCGCCAAAGGCCACCGTTGTCATGCTAATTTATTTTATTTTGCACCTAGACGATCGAGGGCCAATGTATAACCATCCGCACCATATACTAAACAGCGCTTTACACGACTAATCGTAGCAGTACTCGCACCCGTTTCTTCTACGATTTTCTCATAGCTATCCCCTGCGCGAAGCATTTTTGCTACTTGTAAGCGTTGAGATAATGCTTTTAATTCGTTAATCGTACAGATATCTTCAAAAAATGCATAGCATTCCTCTGTATTTTCAAGCGTTAAAATGGCGGTGAACAATTCGTCATTTTGTTGACTTCTCAATTTTTCATTGATACTCATAGGATCCTCCTACTTCTTATTCATCGCTTTAGACCAAGCATCACCAATCATTTGTACAACTTGTACCAATACAATCAAGATGATGATTGTAGCGATCATAATATCGGCTTGGAAACGTTGGTAACCATATCGGATAGCAATATCCCCAAGACCACCACCACCAATAGCACCAGCCATCGCAGAGTAACCGATGAGGTTAACGATAAGCACCGTTACATTGTCAATAATTGTTGGCAATGCTTCTGGTAATAATACTTTCCAAATGATTTGTAATGGGCTTGCCCCCATAGATTGAGCCGCCTCGATAACGCCAAAATTGATGTCCTTAATAGACGTTTCTACAAGACGTGCCAAAAACGGAATTGCCGCAATGGTCAACGGCACACATGCTGCAGTTGTACCGATGGATGTACCTACCACCATACGAGTAAAAGGAATGATAGCAACCATCAAGATGATGAAAGGTACAGAACGCGTTGCATTGACAATGGCACCCAATACTTTATTGAGTGTTACATTTTCCAAGATATGACCTTTAGAAGTAACAACCAGAACAACACCAAGAGGAATACCTAATAACATTGCCATTACGGTAGAAATTATCGTCATTTGCAATGTATCAAGGGTACCAGTTATGAGTAGATTAATGATTTGCTCTGACATAACCGATCACCTCGCTTTCAATTGGTAACGTTTTGATGTAGTCCAAACCTTCTTGCGCATTTTCTGGGTCACCATTCAAGATAACGATGAGGCGACCAACGCTCGTATTTTGGATGTAATCAATGCCGCCAAAAAGGATGCTTACATCTAAATTAAAGCGTCTCACAAGGCCTGCTACTACAGGCTCATCTGTTGCTTGTCCTGTAAATTTAAGGCGCACTAAAGGTGCTGTCCCTGCAATCCATTGATCATGTAATTCCAAGTGTTCCAATGCTTCTGGAGGTAAGTTATCACTCACTACAGAGCTAATAAACTCTTTTGTCGTATTTTCGCGAGGATGTGTGAATACTTCAACCGTGCTACCTTCTTCAAGTATTATGCCGCCTTCAATAACCGCCACGCGATCACAGATTTCACGGATAACGTGCATCTCATGTGTAATGAGCACAATAGTGAGCCCCATCTTCTCGTTAATATTTTTCAACAATTTCAAAATAGAATCTGTTGTTTGAGGATCAAGGGCAGATGTAGCTTCGTCACAAAGGAGAACCTTTGGATTAGACGCTAAAGCACGAGCAATACCAACACGTTGTTTTTGACCACCAGACAATTGAGATGGATAGTTGTTCATCCGGTCAGTAAGGCCTACGATATCAAGAATTGGCGTAATGCGTTCCTTGATTTCAGATTTGCTCATTCCTTGTAATTCCAACGGAAATGCCACATTGTCATATACGGTACGAGAAGACAATAGGTTAAAATGTTGGAAAATCATGCCAATATCTTTTCGCGCTTTACGCAAATCAGATTTGCTAAGTGTAGTTAAGTCTGTACCATTTACGATAACAGAGCCAGATGTAGGTGCTTCGAGCATATTGATGCAACGAATCAATGTGGATTTACCGGCACCGGATTGACCGATAATGCCAAAGATTTCGCCTTCTTTCACATTTAGGCTAATATCTTTCAACGCTTCCACACGAGTAGCGCCTTCATAGACTTTACTAATGTGTTCTAATTGTATCAAAATAATTTCCTTTCTTAAGGTAAATGTTTAACATTTGATGAAAGCAGCTTATCTATCAAGGTAGTCCTTCTTCCATCAATTTTTCTAGTGCTTCGCGTAGACGAAGTGTAATAGCACCTGGTTTACCACCAGATACTGGATTTCTGTCTAGCTTAGTAATTGGGATGACACCACCAATTGTATCGGTAAAGAATAGTTCGTCCGCTTCATCTACAAAGGTGCGGTCAAATTCTTTCTCAATAATGGTAATACCTAAAGATGGTGCTACACGGGTTAAGATCATTTGGCGCGTAATACCTTTTAAGATATGATTATCCGCTGGATGCGTGTACAAGATACCATCTTTAACAGCAAACACATTAGATGTAGCGCCCTCTGTACAAATGCCATCACGGAACAAGATGGCTGTATAGGCAAATTTCTTTTCTGCTTTTGTTTGCGCCAAAATATTCGGGATCAAGTTAGTGGTCTTAATATCTACATGTTCCCAACGTTCATCAGGCAAAGCTATCGCTTTTACACCTTCACCCAATTTATTGACTTCATCTAAATCCAAGGTACGGATAGACATAAGCATTTGTGGTTCTAATTTAGAGCGATCATAAGCATGATGACGTGGTGCTACACCACGAGAGATTTGTAAATAAATATAGCCCTCTTTGATTTCACTTTGCTCGATCAAAATTTCGTGCAATTCTGTCAAATCATCAGGGGTCATTTTTACAGGGATATCCATTTCACGCATAGAGCGATACAAGCGATCTTGGTGGTAAGACAAAGCGAAGCAACGGCCTTTTACGACGCGAACAACTTCATATACAGAGTCACCAAATAAATAGCCCCGGTCATCAATGCTGATAACTTTGGCACCTGGTTCGACGAATTCACCGTTAAAATATGTTAATTCTTGCATAGGAGCACCTCTTTTTCTATTCCGTTACTCTATCAAGTGGTAATCATCATGGACTTATTATAACACAATTACTTTTAAATTTTCACACTTTACTTTGTGAAAGATATTAATTCGATATACAAAAATCCGCTAGGATACCATAGTTAAAAACTATATCCTAGCGGATGTATAACAAATATTATGTTTATACTAAATCAGCACTACAAACTAACTAAAACTACGTACACCATTAACGTACTAGCACCAATTAGGTCTCTCTATAAAATAGTTCTCATACTAGACTAATGCCCCAGTATAAATTTACGGATAGATTTAGGCACATTATTAAGGCCTACTGTAGTCAAATAAGATAATGCCAACGCCATACCATACATAATTAACACGTTGGCCACCGTATACAAGAGATTATATTTAGCCATCGCACCCGAAATGATTAACAACCAAAATGGATGTGATAAATAAATACCATACGATTTATCGCCTATCTCAGACCAAATGGACTCCATCGTCACATTCATAGGTAGCCTTTGGAATAGGAACAAACTAAACATCGTCCCCAATCCTGTATAAAGAACGCCCATAGGACTCATTTGATGTACCGTGTAAATTGCTTCCAACACAGTGTAATGCCATACGTCCATGACATAGTAATAGGAGCCAAGCATCAACAATATGGAGCTTACCGCACTGATGCCTAAAAGGTAACGATAACGCCACATATATTCGCAGACGGTTTCATATCGTTCAGCACATACGGCACCTAAAAGGAAAATCCACACATAATGAATAACCCAATAGTTGAGTCGCATATCAAAAAGATATTTAAGAACTGGCTGATTGCTTAAATTTTCTGTTACCCAACGGCCAAGCATGTAAGACGAAACATAATCGATACCAACTTGGATGACAAATAGTAACACCAGCCAAAATACAGACCGTTTTAAGATGACTTTCACCATGGCCCGCCATAATGGCATCATCACGTAGAACCATAGCAAAATTACCATAAAATATAGATGATACATAGAGGTACCAAAGAGTAGATTTATCGCCAACGGCCCTGGATGTAAATTGCCAAGGTTATGAGCTGTCACCCCTGTATATAGCAAGTAAAAGATGGACCACGTAATATATGGAAATAGCACCACCTGAATGCGGCGGTGCATAAATTCCTTATATGAGAATGGTCCCTCTACCGAGGTATGATAAAACAAGCCAAATGCAGAGAGGAAGAAAAACGCAGGCACTCCAAAGCGAGAGAGAATTTCTAACACGCTGATGAGTTCTAAATTTACAAAAGGATTTTGCAATGCGTAAGATCCTACATGAATGCCGATAACACCGAGCATACAGAGGCCTCGCATATAAGTAATTTCCGGTAAAAACGCTTTTTTCATAGCCATTCCCTATTCACTATTGACCAGGTGCCACTGCAGGTGTCGGTACCACACGTGGACCTTGAGACTCTGTAGCTGGTTGTTTAACTACAGGAGGGGTAGATGTAGGTGTTTGAGGCGTTGCAGCTTTTTCAGGTTGTGCGGCTTGTGCTGGTACAGCCTGACCATTTGCTTTAGCAGCCGCTTCTGCCTTAGCCTTAGCTTCTGCTTCAGCCTTAGCTTTTGCTTCAGCTTCTCGTTTCAAGCGTAATTCTTTTTCAAGTGGTACCACTGGTTTGTCATAAACAGTGATATCCGTTTCAAATAGACGTCCCCATGGGAATGTAGCTTTTACTGTACGAGGATTGATTTTAAGGTATTTTTCAGCGAAATCTTGAATGCGTTCACCTAAATAACTTTCAAGACGTTCATTTAATTCACCAGAGTAACGAACATTGTCTGTTCTGATAGAATCTTGCATACGATAAATATCTTTACGGATATTTGCTTGATATGCCCAGTTATCCAAATATTGTTGCGTCAACATATCACGATGACCTTCTGGACTCATAGATTTAAGCAATAATCCTTGAGCAATAGCGTAACCTACTGTGTTACTTGCTGTATTCCAACCATTATACGCACCGATTTTGTACAACAAATCTCGTTTATACATAGCGGATACCAATGTATTATCTGCACCATTATTGAAAGCAATATCTGCAACGCTTACGTTCACACCAGAGTCAACAGCTTGCTGAATGCGATCTACGAAAGCATTTGTAGAGTTGGAGATCATTGGGAAGTTTTCGAAGTTTTCAGACTCGCCTGTACTCGTAGTAAGAGGTGTATTAACAGCCAATAATACAGTTGGTTTACCTTGTGTCACCATCGTGCCACCTACAGCCTCAACGTGTTGAGCAATTGTTTTATCAATCGTTTGATCTTCGTAACCTGGTAATGTTTTACCTCCGCCACCGAGTGGATAAATTACGGAGAATGTAGGTTTTTCTGTGCTCACATCGGTACGGGAACGCGCCATCAATAAGAGACCAAGTTGGTCAGCACCAGGGAAGCTACCGTATTTTTCAGCAGAAATATCCTTGGAATATTTGTTGAGGTAACGACCTTCTAGAGCGGATTGAGATAATTGAGATGTATCATCATGACCTAATGCAAAGTAGTCGAATACACCACTGCGAGTTTCATCAATCAACTCTTTGTTGATTTTCATATTTTTTTGACGGCGGTCAAACCAGTCTTGCAAGTATTCCACAGGAACAGAGGCTTGTAAGCTCATCAATTTTTGAGTTTCTTCTTGCGTTAAAGAGCCAGAATCTAATTTATCTTGTAATGCAGCAATTTGGAAGATTGTTGGGCCATATTCCGCATAGTAGGCCGGTTCAGTACCGCCACCACTCGCACGTGGGGAACGCATTACGGTGCCAAAGCCATAGATGCGTACATTTTTATTACGCGCTTTTAAACCTTCAATACGTTTCAAGCGATTTTGCAATGTGCTAAGTGGAATATTATGTTTACGAGAATCTACAAGACCTCCATAAATAAGAGTATCTGTACTTAATACCATAACATCAGCACGACCTGCATTTTGCTCTACCCAAGCCATAATTTGATCAGCTTGACCTTGGTACGTCTTACCAGAAATCAAGTGTTGAGGTGGTGTCAACACAGTCATACCCGCCTCACGAGCTGTATCAACTGTATATTGCAAACTTACAGGACGATCATCTTGAGGTACATATAATACGGTTTCTGCATCAATTTTGATGGATGTACCTGTAGCAATGGCTGTAACCATTAATGCTACTTTCAACCATTTATTTGTCATAAAGCAAATCTCCTTCTGTGTACACGAGTACTCTCGACTCGAAAATTAACTCTTATATAATACTCTTTTTTTCTGACACTTTTATGAAATACTTAATAGTATAATTATATCATTTACCTGTTATTTCTCAAATGCAGTGCCTTTAGCTTTAGCGCACTTTGGGTAAGCTCCAATTATATTTAATAGCTAGTAAACGGATAACTAGTACAACGGTAAACGCACCATATACAGCCTCTCCAACCCAGTTAGAAATAACCATTAAGTAATAAACGATGCCCCCAATAACACTAGGTAGAGCATACACATCTTCTTTTAAAACAGACGGAATCCGTTGAGCCAGCATATCTCGGATAATACCACCACCAACAGCAGTAATAGTTCCTAATAAAACAATGAAAATTGGCAACTCAGGATATAGTTTAAATCCTGCAGATGCTCCGGTTACAGTAAAAGATGCCAACCCGACTGCATCGGCTAATAAATAGCTTGCTCGGCTACGAGGGCCCATAGCATGCTTGCGATAACGGCTGTTATAGATAATAAATACGATAATTGTTACGGAAATAACCACAGTTACATATACAATATTGCGTAACGAATTCGGCGGAAAATACCCCAAGAGAACATCACGTACAATTCCACCACCGATTGCCGTGGCCAGTGCCAATACAGCCATACCAAATATATCCATTCTCCGCGCCACCCCAACAAGTGCTCCGGAGATAGCAAAGGCAATAGTGCCAATCATATCAAATATATACCAAATAATATCCATAATACCCTCACACAATCTATTCGCATAACTGCGCACACTATGATAGACTTTATGTAAGATATTATACATTAAGAGGTATGAGAATGACAAAGAACATTACACCTATAGAGATTAAAAATATGGATGAGCGTAGCCGTGATGAATATTTTATGGGTTTTGCCCTAGAGGAGGCCCACAAAGCTTATGCTCTAGGAGAAATTCCTATCGGCGCCATTTTAGTTCAAAACAATACAATCATTTCACGCCACCATAATCGCCGCGAATTAGATCACGATGCAACGGCTCATGCAGAAGTGCTCGTCATCCGCGAAGCATGCGATGTACTCAAGCGCTGGCGGTTGACTGGTTGTACCCTGTATGTTACGATAGAGCCGTGTCCGATGTGCGCTGGAGCCATCATCAACAGTCGTATTGACCGTGTTGTATATGGTGCAAGTGATTACAAAGGAGGCGCTGTAGAGTCTCTTTTCAATGTACTCTCTCACCCTGGTTTAAATCATGAACCCGAATTAGCATCGGGGGTCCTTGGTGATGAATGTAGTCAAATCATGAAAGACTTTTTTAAAGAGCGCCGTAAAACACGGAGGAGTACCCAAGAGGCTGAAGGGTCCGCACTCGAAATGCGGTAGGTCGGGCAACCGGCGCGGGGGTTCAAATCCCTCCTCCTCTGCCATATAAAATATATAAAGCGCTAACCGTGGTTAGCGCTTTTTTGCGAAGGGACCACTACTATGAAAAAATATTACCCTTATCTCATTACGGTGAGTCATATGATTAACGACTCCTGTCAAAGTGTATTACCTGCCCTCTTGCCATTATTTATCTACACTTATGGACTTAGTTTAGAGCAAGCAGGCTTTCTCATATTAGCCAATACAGCATTATCTTCATTGTTACAGCCATTATTAGGTTATGTCTCTGACAAGATCAATCAGCCACGGCTCATCACCTTAGGTGTTCTGCTCTCAGCTTGTAGCACAGGTGCCATGGGGTTTGTAACCTCCTATGAAAGCTTGCTTGTTTGTGCTACCTTAGCTGGTGTAGGCTCCTCTATCTTCCACCCTGAAGGAGCGAAAATCATGAATCGCCTCGGAGGTGGTAAAAAAGGTAAAGCCATGGGTACCTTCGCCATCGGTGGTAGCTCTGGTTTTGCCATCGGTCCACTCTTTGCGGGCTCTATTGCCTATACAGTAGGTCCTCATGGACTGGCAGCTTTCACCATAGTAGGTCTTATCATCTCAACGGTTTTATTCGCCCTCATGCCGCGCATAGTAACTTGTGCACGCACTATCGACCAAGCGGTAGCTTTGGAAAATCCTACATTAGTGGCTAAGCCGCTCAAAAATTACTGGAAATACTTTGGTATTTTGTTCGTTATCATCCTAAGCCAATCGGTAAACTTCCGCGTTATCAATGCATTCATTCCTATCTTCTGGACTCGTGAACTCGGCACTAGCCCAGAGCAAGGTAGCTTTGCATTAACCATATTCTTTAGTATTGGTATCTTCATGACATATATTGGCGGTCTACTAGGCGACAAATATGGTCCCATCAAAATCATTAGACTATCCCTATTGATTTGGTTGCCAGCTATGTTCCTATTAACAGAAGTGCCAACCTTCTCCCCTGTTATCATGATGCCTATAGCCTATATGTTACTACTCATGATTGGCGCTGCTAAAGCTCTTAGCTACAGCCCCGTTATCGTACTAGGCCAAACCTACCTTGCTAAAAGCATCGGCTTTGCCTCTGGTATTACCCTCGGTGTGAGCCAAACTATCGGTGGTATCATCGCACCTGTAGTAGGTAACCTTGCGGATACCTATTCTTTACCTGCCGCTATGATGACACTCGTACCATTCCTAGTAGTGGGTCTTGGGGCTTCATTGATACTTAAAGATCCTAAAAAATTACAATAAACAAAAAAGAACCCTTCACGTGAACTGTACCCCAAAAATTGGACACAATTTTTGAAGGTACAGACCAACGAAGGGTTCTTTTTATATTCAGCTAACCACGCCACTTGCAGTTTAGTGTTTTAGCATTTCATTCAATATAACTACATCCGTTTCTTTCATGCCTTGTGCCACAGCACCAATACTGCGGATAGTTTCATCAACGGAGTATGCTACAAGGCCATCGCCTTTTTGGTAGTTTTTGTTAAGGCGAGCTTGTTTATATCCCATAAAGGCGCCATCAAGGGAAATTGCAATTTTACCTGCACAGGATGGTTTCGCACCATCACATACGATACCAGATAGACTTGCAAGACCATTTACAAGAGTGTTCTCGATTATATCTTTACTATCACCTTTCAAAAAGGCTATGCCTGCTACGCTTACCACACCGGCAGATACAACCCCGCAATATGCGGATAGTTTACCAATACCAGATTTAACGTAAAGCGTTAACAAGTTAGCAAAGACGAGAGCGCGATACAATTCATCATCACTTTTACCAAGTTCATCGGCAGTCGTAATGATTGGTACAGACACGGTTAAACCTTGATTACCAGAGCCAGAGCAGATAACGACAGGCAATGGGCAACCACTCATACGCGCATCAGAGCCAGCTGCGGCACGAGCCTTGCATTTCGTTTCGAGAGATGGATTTTCTTCATCTAACAATAACAATTGTCCAATATTAGATCCATAATCATTGGACAGACCTTCCTTAGAAATTGCAGTATTATACTCAACTTGCTGTTTAATTTGAGGTAGGATACCAGAAATATCACCTGTTAAAGCAAATTCGTAAATGCTATCGAAGGTCATGGCATATTCTGTTTTAGCCGCTTTCTTAATTTCATTGACTGTTTCAGAGACAATCTCACCATCTACTGATACATAGGTTACATTCGTATGGTCATTTTCAATGCGAACAACCGCTGTATGTTCATCTGTTTCTGCAGTGATTTCTATATATAGATTATCTACGCCTTCAGCAAGTGAAACGGTACAGAAGTTAGCATCAAGCAATGTACCAAGCCATTTGCGATCTTCGTCTGTAGCAGATTCCAACACCTCTAGTTCACGCTCTGGATGACCTACAATAGCACCCAGTGTAGCGGCCGCCGTTAGTCCTTTTCGCCCCCCAGAATTTGGAATGACTACAGATTTTACATTTTTGATAATATTCGCGCTGCATCTTGCGTGAATATGGTTAGGAAACTCATCTAAAACAGAGACTGCCTTCGCAGCCGCATAAGCCAATGCAATTGGCTCAGTACAACCGAAGGCAGGACGCATCTCTGACTGTAACAAAGAAATATAATCCATCTTATACTTCCGCAATAATTTCCACTTCTACAATAACGCCTAATGGAAGGTCTTTTACTGCTACACATGAACGAGCTGGTTTAGAAGTGAAATATTTAGCATACACTTCATTAAATGCTTTGAAATCACCAATATCAGCTAAGAAGCAAGTTGTTTTAACAACTTTGGAGAAGTCTGTACCAGCTTCAGTCAATACGGCTTCAATATTTTTGCATACTTGTTCAGTTTGCTCTACAATGCCCCCTTCAACAACTGTACCAGTTGCAGGATTGAGTGGAATTTGACCAGAAGCAAATAATAAACCGCCAACCACTTTAGCTTGAGAGTAAGGGCCTACTGCTGCTGGTGCTTTGTCTGTAGAAATTGTTTTCATGATAAATCTCCTTTTATAAATAAATATAAATTAATATGACTATATTTAAGGTGCGAAACTCATGTTGATGCCTCAATATATATGACTTACCTCAATATATCACATATAAAATAAAAGTACGTATATAACCAATTATTTAATTGATTTGAATGCATTGTCAAATATTGGTTTGAAATAATCACGTTGTACATCAGTTGTTATACCTACATACAACACTGGTTTTCCTGGCTTCAACACAAATGCAGCATTTGCATAGAGTGGAGTTTGTACATTTCCATCTGCATATAACAAGCGAGAGCTTGCTGCATATGTTTGATATTTTGTACCAGCCACCGGATGTACTTGTTCTGCATTTTCTACGGTTAGAGTTTTAAGTGTTTTAGGCATAATCGTTGCTTTTTGGGGATCACGACTAGATACATTAATTGGTCCATTTAAAGGAACTACCGTTGTGCTAGTGGGAATCTGTTTATTTATTGTTCCTAATAGAAGTTGCTCTGTTACAGGATCAATTTGACCTTTATCAAGAGCGGCCATTGCCGCTATAAACATAGGGTCATTAGCCTTTTCTTTAGCCACTTGTTGAGCTATTTGTTTAACATCTACAGCTACTACGAATGCATCTTTTTGACCAGTTTTATCTGCCCCTTGCAATTGGTATATATCAAAATTAGTACCAAAGTTTTGGAAAAATTCCTTTGCCATCATATTCGACATCGTAGATTTTGAAGATTCCTCATTTAATTGTTTTTCTACAAAATCACGTGTATTTGTTTTGGATGCAGAAACAACAGTTACATTGTTAGGCACTATCATGGATCCTGCAATTGTTTGTACATCCTTAGCAAAACCTACGCCAGATACAGTACCCATTAGGCAAGCTGCACAAGCCAATACTTTCAAAGATTTCATATTATTTTCCTCCCTTGAGAGATTGTGTTTGATACATATGATTCAACTCATTAGCCCAATAATCATGGCTAGAATCATCAGACATTAAAAGCTGTAAAGATACACCTTTATCTGTAGGAACAGCATAACCAATTAAGGAATAGGTATTTCTAAAGCCATCATATTTTAGACTACCGCGTAAATCGCCTGTCACAGCCGTACCATAGCGAGTTTGAACAGGTTTATACGCTACATGAGTTGCATCTAGGCTCACTTGTTTTGCCACAAAGTCTACATAAGAACGGACCTCTTCTATACTTTTAGGAGATGATTTCTTATCTGTGGCAAGCATTTTATCAAAGACACCTATAATTTGAGAAGGTAACTTGTCATTTATCGTTTTTAGATCTTTAGCTAATTTAGTACCTTCAACAGTACTGCTTTTTAAGCCTTGTAATTGTTGTTGGGCCGTCTCTTTAGAGTAAGATTCTACATGTTTAGAGATGGAGTGCTTTAATGCAGCTTTTTCCGCATCTGACCCCTTCTCTAAAATAGTCTTATTCATACCTATAACTTGATCAATAGCATTTTTAGAATAGTTAATAACAATTAAACTACCTGTATGATGACCTTGTTTATCAGTACCTTGCAGTTGATAGAAGGAGTAACCATCAAGAAAATCCCCCTTCACTGGTTCAACAGCTACACCAGTCTGTACTTTCACAACATTATTAATAGTATCAACAGCAGATTTATTTGCTACTTTGAGAAATTTATCTTGTTCTTGATTACGCAATCTTGCATCAGTAGAAATGTGCACAACTTCTACAGCTTTCACAGTTGGGGAAGTACTGCCGTACATACCATAACCTAAATCTACCGTATCAGCACATGCCACTGCCCCCATACCCACAGTTAAACAGGTGGCACAAGCCAATGTCATCAACTTTTTATTGAGAGTTCTCATAAGACACCTCACCTTTTTAACAATACACTATGTATAGATTGTTAGATAATCCGTGCAGTATATATTAAAAGTTTAAAAGATAATCATCTATACTGCATATATTAATTATTATACTATATCGACATATATAACTGTATAGTATAATTTACAAGCTTACCTTTCTGCTATACAATACATAAATAGACATGTAAAGATGATATATGTATGAGAAATGGAAAGGAGTGCACACTCGGTGTGCTTTTAACATGATACAAGAATTAATTCCCCTCACTAGGCCTCGCACATTAGCTGCTGCATTAGGGCCTACCATTTTAGGTGCCGCCTTTAGTTATTACGCATTTGGTGCTGCTCAGGGTACAGGTCTTGCCATTTTACATACAGTGCTCATATTTTTAGCTGTTGTAACAGCCCAAATTGTAGCTAATTTATGGAATGAATATAAAGACTTTAAATCTGGACTTGATGCTGGTCAAAAGGTAGGTAATGCTGGTTCTATCACACGTGGCGTTATAACACCAGAGCTCATTATAACGATGATTAAAGTACTCATGTTTGTACCCATTATTATTGGTCTTTATTTATCTGCTACTATAACTTGGTACTACATTCCTGTAGGCTTCTTATGTATTCTAATTAGTTTTCTTTACTCTGGCGGTCCAAAACCAATTTCTCGAACACCCTTTGGAGAAATTTCCTCTGGTATCGCCATGGGTTTTGCTATCGTACTCATTACAGGCTATGCCTGGATACGAGAATTATCCTTAGCCCTGTTAATTCCTGCAATTCCATCTACATTGCTAGTTGGTTCCATCATGTTGACGAATAATATCCGAGATATTCGTAATGATGAAAGCCATGGACGTCACACGTTGCCAATCGTGCTTGGTCGTGAAAGAGCACTCAGCTTAATGAGTATCTCATATATTTTCAATTTTATTTGGATCATTGCTTGGATTATAGTAGGCCATATGACATGGTTCACCTTATTAGCATTCCTTGCAGCACCACTAGCTTTCAAAACAATTCATACATTATCTACCAATACAGATGAGTTCCAACTAGATAAGGCTATGGGCACTACCGCTGGGGCCGCTATGATTTATCAACTAATGTGGGCGATTGGACTTATCATGGGCAAATTGTTTTAAAAATGAACATACTTATATTATAGGTTCTCCATAGTTTTTAGTTATGGAGAACCTATAATAATTCCTTCTTGATAGATAGGAAATTATTTAGTACTATAGATTTAATATTTTATATGTAATTATTGTATAAGGAGTGTGTCTAATGAGAAAATTTTTAGCATTGGCAGCTACTGTAATCCTTGGCGGCGCTTTATTAATCGCAGGCTGTGGTAACGACAACAAACAAGCTGCTAGCGATGGCAAACAAGTATTAAAAATTGGGGCAACAGCAGTACCTCACGCAGAAATTTTGGAACAAGTTAAACCAATCTTAGCAAAAGATGATATCGAATTAAAAATCACTGAATTTACTGATTACAACACACCTAACTTGGCTTTAGGGGACAAAGAGATTGATGCCAACTTCTTCCAACACGTACCTTACATGGAGGAATTCGCAAAAGCTCACAAACTTGACTTAGTATCTGCCGGTGGTGTTCATCTTGAGCCAATGGGTTTATACTCCCGTAAAATCAAAGATTTAAAAGATCTTCCAAAAGGCGCTAAAATCGCTATTCCTAATGACCCTACAAACGGTGGTCGTGCATTATTGTTGTTACAAAAACAAGGTCTAATTACATTAAAAGACTCTACAAACATCTTATCTACCGTACAAGATATTACTGCGAACCCTAACGAATATCAATTCGTAGAATTAGAAGCAGCACAAGTACCTCGTTCCCTTGACGATGTAGCCTTAGCTGCTATCAACACTAACTTTGCATTAAACGCAGGTCTTAACCCTGGCAAAGATGCATTGGCAATTGAAAATAACGATTCCCCTTATGTAAATATCGTAACTGTACTTAAAGGCAATGAAAATGACCCTCGCATCAAAAAATTGATGGCTGCACTTCATAGCCCTGAAATTATCAAATTCATCCAAGAAAAATACCAAGGTGCTATTGTTCCTGCATTCTAAGGTATACCAAAAAGAGACCACATCAACGTGGTCTCTTTTTATATGTTATCAGCCCCAAATCTAAAAGGTAATAAACCTTCTAATTCAACAACTGTATAGTCCCCTCTTAAATTCGCCATTATAATACGAGGTATTTCAAATTCAGAAATCACCTGACGACAAGCACCACATGGTGCACAAGGCCCTTCCGTATCAGCAACTACGGCAAGGGCTTTAAATTTTGTTTGCCCTTCCGACACGGCCTTAAATATAGCAGTTCTCTCCGCACAATTAGTTAATCCATAAGAAGCGTTTTCTATATTACACCCTTCATAGATGGTTCCATCTTCGCAAAGAAGGGCTGCGCCCACACCAAAATGTGAATACGGACTATAAGTTTTCTCACGAGCAACGATGGCGCAATCTATAAGGTTTTGAATTTCCTGTTCTGTCATATGAGTTTCCTTTTCTATCATATGGATCTCCTCATTCCACAATATCAAGAATCGTATCCGCCATGATTGGTGCAGTTTCGCCAAAGGTAATCGCCTCTAAATATGTCTTTGCAGCATTAGAAAGCAAGCTCTCATCAGAAGCATACAAGGTAGCTATACATTCACCTACTGTAACTGAGTCGCCTGTTTTCTTGTGCATCAAGATGCCCGCACTATAATCGATAGGACCATCCTTAACAGTGCGACCGGCTCCAAGCATAACGGATGCAATCCCACATTGTTCTGTATTCATATGGGTAATATAACCGTCTTGAGTCGATGTTATATCATAGGTAAACTTACCCATTTCCAATACACTTTCATCATCGATAACTCGGCTATCTCCACCTTGGGCTTCAATCATTAAACGTAATCGTTCAAGAGCGGTCCCAGAATCTAGTGCTTGTTGCACGCGATTAAGAGCAGTTTCGTAATCACAAATATGGCTCAATACGAGCATATGAGCTGCCATGATAACACATTCATGACTTAAGTCTTCTGGTCCATTACCTTTCAACGTATCAATAACTTCACGTATTTCCAACGCATTGCCAATGGCATACCCAAGGGGACGATCCATATCCGTCAAAATAGCCTTAACTGAACGGCCATTTTCCTTTCCAATATCGACCATTGCTTTAGCCAATTCACGAGCATCCTCTATGTTTTTCATAAAGGCGCCACTACCAACCTTTACATCTAACAAAATTGCTTGTGCACCAGAAGCCAGTTTTTTGCTCATAACAGAGGATGCAATAAGAGGGATGCTATCAACAGTTCCCGTCACATCGCGCAAAGCATATAGCTTTTTATCAGCAGGTGCAAGCCCTTCCGACTGACCAATAACGGCAAGACCGATTTTATTAACTTGATCGATAAAATCATCTTGTTCTAAAGATACTTTTAAATTTGGAATGGACTCCATCTTGTCAATAGTACCGCCCGTATGACCAAGTCCACGGCCGGACATCTTAGCCACCTTACCTCCACAAGCGGCTACAAGAGGTGCAATAATAAGTGTTGTCTTATCCCCTACGCCACCTGTACTATGTTTATCTACGGTAATCCCATCGATACTCGATAAATCTACCATATTACCTGATTGAGCCATGGCCAAGGTCAATGTTCCTAGTTCGCGAGCACTCATACCATTAAAAACTATGGTCATCAAGAGTGCGCTCACTTGATAGTCAGGGATGTCCCCTCTTACATAGCCATCGATGACAAAGCGGATTTCCTTATCTGATAACGGCAAGTTCGCTCTTTTCTTCAGAATAATATCATACATACGCATAGTTACACCGCCATTCTAAGAAACCACCTAAGCATAGCCTAGGTGGTTTTCTATTATACTTCTTCGTTCAAGTGATTCTTTAGCAACTCTACAGCTGCACTGGCTCCAATTCGACTACAACCTTCTGCAATATAGGCTTTCATATCCGTAATAGAGCGAATACCACCTGCGGCCTTAATCTGTACATTAGAACCAATATGCTTTTTAAAGAGTCTAATATCTTCAAGGCTTGCACCGCCGCTACCAAATCCAGTAGATGTTTTAATATAGTCTGCACCACCATTTGTAATACATTTGCAAAGCGCTACCTTTTCAGAATCTGTAAGATAACAAGTTTCGATAATAACCTTTAAAATCTTATCGCCACAAGCCTCCTTAAGTGCTGCAATTTCGTTCGTTACCGCTTCAAAATCACCTTGCTTTACATCTCCAAGATTAATAACCATATCAATTTCAGAAGCGCCCTCTTCAATAGCCTGTTTCGTTTCGGCTACCTTTACCTCTGTTGTTTCATACCCTAAAGGAAAGCCAATAACGGTACATATGTTAAGTTCTGGATATGCTTCATGGGCAGATGCTACAAAGTCTGGAGGAATACAAACAGATGCAGTTTTATACCTTAAACCAGCCTCACAGACTTCTTTTATATCATCCCATGTAGCTGTAGGACGCAATAATGTATGATCTACATAAGCTAATAATTCTTTACCCAACATAGTACCTCTCCTTACTAAAAGAACGACATTTGCTCTGGTTCTGGCTCTTTATGTAATGCATCTTGAGCAGAGCGATTTTTATCATCAATGAATGGTTCTAACGGTACACCTGTAATCTTTAATAAATCTGGTAAGCTATTAACGCCTTTTAACTTAGCAGCTTCTAATACAACCTTTGCACAAGTCTCCGCATCATCGAGCGCATAGTGATGCTTAAACTCAACTCCAATGTATGCAGCCATTGTATTCAACTTATGATTAACTAAATCAGGCCATACAGCGCGTGAAAGCTTAACAGTGCATGCATAATCTATTTCTGGCCAAGGGATTTTATAATAATCTAAGGTAGCACGCAATACGTTCATATCGAATTTCGCATTATGAGCCACCATAATATTTCCTTTTAAATGATTTTCATAAATGGCATTCCACAACTGATCAAAGGTCTTTTCATGAAGAACATCCTTCGGTTGGATACCATGAATTTCAATACATTCATCATCAAAACTCATAAATGGTGGTTTGATGAGACTATATGCCTTTTTAGTAATTTGTCCATCCTTTACGGTAATAACCGCCAAGGAGCACGCACTATTTTTAAATTTATTTGCTGTTTCAAAGTCTAATGCAACAAAATCTAACATAGAACTCCTTTCAAAATCTATATATAAGAATTATATTCATTTACTCTACTTATTATAGCATGAAATAGACTATAATCTACTGTTCAAAGGTGACCAATAATCACCTCATTTACACCAATTTTAATTGACAGATAGGCCCTCAGTATGTGAAAATTATTTAGATATGTATGTAGTATGGAGGTTGCAACATGGCAGATGACAGATTAATCGTTGCCCTTGACGTATCCACAATGGATGCAGTGAAAGAAATCGTATTATCCCTCGGTGATTCGGTTAGCTTTTACAAGGTCGGTATGGAGCTATTCTATGCCGAAGGAGCAAAAACAATTCGTTTTTTACAGGAGCAAAACAAACAGGTATTTCTTGATTTAAAATTGCACGACATTCCAAATACCGTAGCCCATGGCGTTTCTTCTTTAACACGTCTCGGTGCTAGTTTAATTACTCTACATGGTCAAGGTGGACCTATCATGATGAAAGCTGCTGTTGATGCAGCCCGTGAGAGTGGGGAGAAACTAGGCGTTGAGCGACCAAAATTATTAGCCATCACTGCTTTAACCAGTTTCGACGATGAATCTTGGACTGCTATCGGTGGTCAGCTACCAATTTCCGACCAAGTCATTCGCCTTGCAAAACTCGCTAAAGACTGTGGTATGGATGGTGTTGTATGTTCCGCATTAGAAGCTAAAATGATTCGCGAAGCATGTGGCGATGACTTTCTCATCGTTACCCCTGGTATTCGTCCTTCCTTTGCAACAACAGACGACCAAAAACGGGTTGCTACACCAGCTAGTGCATTACAAGACGGAGCATCTCGCCTCGTTATTGGTCGCCCTATTACACAAGCCGAAAAACCTCGTGAAGCGGTTCGTTTAATTATTGAAGAAATGGAGAAAGTATCCAAATGATGACAGAACAAGAAGTAAAACAATTACTGATCGACACTCAAGCTATTTTAGAAGGTCACTTCCTTTTGACATCTGGTCTCCACAGTCCAATGTATGTTGAAAAATTTAATGTATTACAACATCCAAAATATACAGAAAAACTTTGTAAAGAATTAGCTGAACGCTTCCGCGATCAAAATGTAGAACTTGTTATTGGACCTATGACCGGCGGCATCTTACTTGCTCACGAAGTAGGTAAAGCGCTTGGAACCCGTGCTATCTTCACAGAACGCGAAAAAGGCGTTATGACATTACGTCGTGGCTTTAAAATCGAGCCAGGCACAAGAGTACTTATCGTTGAAGATATCGTAACTACTGGTGGTTCTGTACAAGAAGTAGTAAATGTTGTAAACCAATCCGGTGGTGAAATCGTAGGTGTAGGCCTTCTTGTTAACCGTTCTGGGGGTAAAGCAGAATTCGGTGTACCTCACGAAAAGGTACAAGCATTACTTAATCTTGAAGTTCCAACTTATAAACCTGAAGAATGCCCTCTTTGCAAAGACGGCATAGCTATGACAGAACGTGGCTCTAAACACATCAAATAATTTTTAAACGACCTATATACATGCATAGGTCGTTTTTCATTAAGAAGTTAATAAAATATTCCCAGCCCATCAAGTACTATCTATATTTATAAATAGATACAAAAAGAGCTCCTTTGCTGAGGAGCTCTTTTTGTTTGTGTGTAGTTATTGTGTGTAAGAGAGAGATTCTGATACGAATGTATCACATAGAGTGTGTGACTCTATGGTGGCCATGAATGCACTTTCATGACCACGTTCTCTATATCTTATGAGAGAAATGGACTCATAAAGTATCGTTAGTTTTGTGTAGTTTGTGGTGCACCTTGATCAGTTTGTTGTTGTGGTGCATTGCCATTAGGTTGTTGAGGTGGTTGGCCTTGCATAGGCATTTGACCATTTGAGTGCATATGCTGACCATTATTTGGTCCCATACCATCTTGAGGCATCATTTGATTTTGACCATTTTGGTGCATATGTTGGCCATTATTTGGCCCCATACCATCTTTAGGCATCATACGATTATTTCCATCCATCATATGTTTATCCATATACTGATTAGGACCATCATGTCTATGTGGTTTTCTAAACTGTTGTTCATTCGTTTTCATCCATTCACCAAAATTAGGTAAATCATTAACGGCAAAAGATGTACATGCCCCAACAGCACAAATTACGGTTAAAATCGCTGTTATTATAATTCGTCTCATAGATCCTCCTTAGTCCATATTGCGGAAGTAACGTTCACGCACACCACGAAGCTCTGTACCAACAAAGACGCATGTAAGTCCACCAAATAAACCTACACCACCAAGTGCCACTAAAGTTACAATGGACAATACTGGAAATGCAGTAACATTCTCAAATGGTTGCCATGAGCTACCTAGCAAGAACAAAATAGCCGGTGTAATAATGAATATAAGAGCACCTACAATATAGGATAAGCCACTTCCAATAGAGAGCAAAGTCTTGGATGCTTTTTTAGCCATCCCCGGTAATTGAGGTAAAAGACGTTCTTTATAATCATCAAATCGTGCATAAATTTCCTGCATATTAACGGATTTACTTTCGCTACCATCTAGATTCATTGTGTCTGTAATGATACCTGCATCTACGTAGGATGCATATATCTCCTCTGGAGTCCCTAAGGATTTAATGATCTCACTATCGGTAAGCCCTTTTTCATAACCTACCGCAAAATGCTCTTCATAAACCTCTATAATACTCTCCACATCTGCAACACGCGCTTTTTTAAATATATTACGCAATGCATCCAAAAAGCTATTTTTGTTCATTATTATCGACTCCTTTCAACAGCATATTGATAACACCAGAAAAATCATCCCATTCTTGACGCATCTTGTTATATGCTGCACGGCCTTCGTTCGTGATATGATAGTATTTCCGTGATGGGCCTGTAGAAGACTCCTTTAAATACGTTTCAACATACTTTTCTTTTTTCAGTCTGTTAAACAATGGATATATCGTTCCTTCAGATATTTCAATATATTCCGAAATGGTGCTTACGATTTCGTATCCGTAGCGATCATTTTGTGTTAATAATGCTAGCACCAGCATGTCCATAACACCTTTTTTTAATTGAACTTGCATAGTTCCTCCCTTTTAGGCTGTGCTTGCCTGCCAATGTGAAAGCTCTCTTACGGTCACTATCATGTACTGACAAATACATAATAACATAAGGTACCTCGGAACGCAAGGTACTTTGTAAAAAAAAATATTAGAACTTAATATATTTTTTTCTATTTCTAATCTATAAACACAGTTAATTTCTGCATTTATAGGAAAAATTTTTTCAAAAAATTTTCTTATTTATGGTATTTTTTATACAAAATCTATTAAAGCACCCTATTATAACTAAAAATCCTCATCTAAAAGATGAGGATTTTCTAACACTACAAAAGAAATTAGTGCATTATTGGAATACTTAATTAAGTTTTATTTACTAGATTCTAATTTGAAGACGCTTCCCCTAATTTAAGCTGTGCGCTCTTCATTTTTCCGTTATGAGTGTAGGATACCAAAATTGTATCTCCAGGGCTCTTAGCATCAATTTGTTCTTTTAATTCAAGTAATGTAGTAATATCTTTACCATCAATTTGTGCAATCGTATCCCCTTCTACGAGACCAGCTTGTGCAGCAGGACCATTAGAATCAAGTTGAACAACAAGAAGTCCATCACCTTCATAGGTTACATTATTGCGCGCTGCAGTTTGACGGTCTACAGCCCACACCCCAATATAAGGGCGAATGACCTTACCATTTTTAATAATAGAATCAACAATTGTCATTGCGGAATTAATTGGAATGGCAAAGCCCATACCTTCAATTCCCTCTTTAGAGATTTTAGAGCTGTTGATACCAATTAACTCGCCATCTGCATTAATAAGTGCACCACCTGAGTTACCTGGATTAATGGCTGCATCAGTTTGAATCAATGGGAATCGTTGGCCTTGATCATCAATTGTACGTGCTAAGGCACTAATAACACCAGAGGTAACTGAACCTTTAAACTCAAGACCTAAAGGATTGCCAATAGCAATAGCTGGCTCCCCTACTTGCAAGGAGTCAGAGTCACCAATTTTGATAGGTTTAATATTTTTTGGAGGTTTAATTTTTACAACTGCTAAGTCCGTCTGTGAATCTGAACCTATAACAGTCCCCGTCACCGTACTGCCATCAGACAATGATACTGTAACCTCCCCATTTCTAGCCCCCGCTACCACATGTTTATTTGTTATAATATGTCCGTCATTATCGATAAGCACACCAGATCCGACACCTTCTCCAGCATAGATAGTACGGTTAAAAATATCCTTTTGAAATACTTGTGTTGTAATCCCTACTACAGCTGGCCCAGATTCTTTAGCTGCTTGTACTACATAGGTATTACGCGTTTCAGTAATAGGCTTAGTCTGTTTAGTTTGTTCTCTCACGTTTGTTGGTTGCGTATTAACAGGGCTGCCAAAGAAATAGTATCCTCCGCCTACCCCAATACCCAAAGCAAGAATACACGCAATTACTGTTTTCTTATATTTTGAAAATGTCATGTAGATCTCCTTATATTCTTCTTAATATTCTTCTACATCACCCATAACGTCTTAATGATGATTATAAAAGGTAAAATAAGAACCAAATCATAAATCATATAATTATGATACTTTATAAATACGCCACGTCTCACAATAATTCAAATCATCTCAAAATCAATTTTATAAAATTGATTTTGATGAACCTATTATAGTACGCCTGCTTTTACAATGCAAGATATCAATTTATAACTTTTCTTATGAAAGTATAATTATTATAACCGTATATCCTCCACTAGATAAATACCTAGAATCCTGAAAGAAGCTGTATAGAATGTATTCAAATATCTAAAATCTAAAAAACATAAAGGGCATTTACTAGCCGTCGCTAGCAAATGCCCTTTATGCATATAGTTTGAGAGTGTAAGGACTGTTGAGAGAGAGTATATGTGATCTAGATAAGCTTTAGAGAGAACTTATTAAGAGAGAGAAGTTAAAATATTACTTATCTAGAGTCATAGTCAGCCTTACTTAAATAAGTATACATGGAATATCTAAACTATCAAAGTAACTATATAAACAATTCTTAAACCTTTGATTATATCTCTATAATAAAATCTCTATAAAGTCATATCTAATCAACAGCCACGAACAACGTGAGTATAATGTGAATGCATATTCTCGATACTAAACGAATTTATACCCTACACCCCACACTGTAATAATATGCTTACTATCGGATGGATTATCCTCAATTTCTTCACGTAAACGATTAATATGAACCGCTACAGTTGCATAATCACCATAGGAGTCAAGTCCCCATACACGAGAATACAATTCTTCTTTGCTAAATACAATATCACGGTTACGCATCAAGAACTCTAACAACTGGAATTCTTTCTTTTTGAGATGAACCTCTTTTTCATTCACCCATACTTTCATCATCTTAGGGTCGAGACGGATTTCACCGGATTGAATAGCGTTTGTTTCCATTGCATCGCGCTCTGTTAAACGTTTATATTGCGCCAACATAGCTTTGATCTTCGCAATCAATACAGATGGAGAGAATGGCTTTTCAATATAATCATCAGCACCTACGCCTAAGCCACGGATTTTATCGATATCGTCAAGACGCGCAGTTACCATAACGATTGGTACACGAACTTTGTCACGAATTTGACGACAAACTTCAAAGCCATCCATTTCTGGCAACATAACATCAAGGATAATAAGGTCTACAGGAGTATTTAATGCTGCTTCAATGCCATCTGTACCATTAGTCATAATCGTTACATCATAGCCCGCCACCATTAAATAATCACGCTCAATATTGGCAATATCCAAATCGTCTTCAATAATTAAGATATGTTCACTCATGATTCTTCTCCTTGCTTAGGAAACTCTAATATAATACGTAGACCATGTGGCCTTACATTTTCAATCATAACTCGGCCTTCAAAGATTTCCATAATTCGACGGATAATCGACAATCCTAGGCCACTACCTTCTTGAGGATTCGTACGAGACGAATCTACACGATAGAATGGGCGCATCAGACGCTCTAGAGATTCTGGCGGCACACCTGGTCCATCATCACTGATGACACAGTATACAAAATCATCATCACTCGTTACATCTATGACGCAGTGACCAATATCGGTCATTTTATATTTAGCACTATTGTTCAACACATTCTGCAAAACACGTTGTAACAATTGTGGGTTAGCATTGATAAAAGGTGTTTCCGTAGCTATACGGGCCTTAATCTCAAGTCCCTTCGATTGATACGGAGCTAAATGATCTTCTACAAAGTCACGTACAAACTGACCTAATTCAATTCGTTCAGATGGACGAGATTCTTTTTTATAGTTCAATGTTGTTATGAGGAATAGTTCCTCTAACATAGAATCTAAATCATTGGCCCGTTTCAAAATAATTCCCATGTATCTTTTTTGTTGCTCTTCCGTTGGTGCAATACCATCACGAACGCCTTCAGCATACGCTTTAATAGCCGTCAACGGAGTTCGTATATCATGGGATATACCAGCGAGTAACTCTTTTTGTTGCTCCTGTTCCATTTCAATCTGACGATTTGCCATTTCTAACGACTTTGTCATGTTCTTAACGTGAATCATGATAAATCGTGTAACAAATCGGTTAATAGCAAAAAATGTAACAATAAAGAGCAATATGGAAACTACGATAATATAGAAAGATACGGATTCCATTAAGCTATCACTACCATGAGTAGCACGCCTAATCGCAATATGGTATACATAGGAATGACGTCCATCGTACTTTCTCATTTCGTAAACGAAAGTATTATTGGATTGATATACGATGCCCTGTAATTCAGGGTTAACATCAATAAGACCAACAATGGCAGAAGCACTATAGATTTGTGGATTACCGTAGTTATACACCATACTTCCTTGATCAAGTACTTCAATATATACTTCCTTTGGATCAAGTAAGCTATAGCTAGGCTTAACCAAGCTATTAATTAGATCATTTTCTAACCCATAAAAGGTAATGGTTTCAGTTATTCGACTGACACTTTTAAACTGTTGTTCCTGCTCAATACGCAAATAGTAACCGGCATTGGCCAATATGCGCAAACCTGTAAAATATAGCAAAAATAAGATGATTGCTATTAAAATAGGTACAACAAACAGCACAACATTGGATATCCAAATTCGTATTTGTAAATTCACAGGATTACCTCAATATCATAAATAGTAGATACTCTCTATAGTTTACGCTATTTTTAATACTTAACGCAAGTAAAACACGCAAATATCCAACATATTTTTCACTATTCTTTCATACGTAGTTTATAATTGACCGATTATTCAAAGGTATCTCGACCCTTTTAATATCTAATACTTTTCGTAAAAATTATATTTTCACACGCACCCATGTATCTTATGGCGATATGAAAATTGGTAATATCTGATATTTCATAGTTCCTTAGTCTCCCCTTTTAATAGGAACTTGTCTATACTGTTTATAAAAAAGCTAAAATATAAAAAATGAAACAACTATTGAATCTCTTCATTTAATAAAACAAAATATATACTGAATTATACTATTTCTCTATGAGGATAGTTTAAATATGGTCAAAAAAAAGAGGATTCCTAAGAATCCTCTTTTAAAATTTGGATTAACGACGATTTGCATCGAAGAAGTTAATAGCAACTTCTGGGAACATAGCGTAAGTCAATACGTCTTCGTCAGTGATGCCATTGTAGCCTTTAGAAGCTAAATCTTGACGGTAACCTTCCAATTCAGGTTCGATAAGATCTGCTGGACGGCAAGTAATAGGTTGTTCATCACCAATGATAGTTTGACGAATTTCATCAGAAATTGTACCAGGTAATTGACCATATTTACCACGAACAAGATCTTTAACTTCGTTAGGAACCATTTTGTAACGGTCGCCCATCATAACGTTCATCATAGCCATTGTACCAACGATTTGGGATGTTGGAGTTACCAATGGAGGGTAACCCAAGTC
>ENA-UPWP01000158-UPWP01000158.1-human-gut-metagenome-genome-assembly--contig:-NODE-158-length-77790-cov-14.437121_pt1 | contig 77790 bp, 62 predicted proteins | sample MGYA00250052_ERZ773380 | MGnify/ENA primary metagenome ERZ773380 (study PRJEB29103, sample SAMN06112063) | human gut metagenome | biome: human gut; feature: ankylosing spondylitis patient; material... | reverse complement strand
AGAGAGCTAAAACGAGAAAATGGAAATTTTTTAACCTGAATCAAGCTCTATGGGGAGCAGGTAACAGGGAGTTCAGGTTTATCTCTTGGCGCCTCTGCCGGGACTCGAACCCAGATCTAACCCTTAGGAGGGGCTTGTTCTATCCAGTTGAACTACAGAGACGCACAGTGCTCAAACTTACCGTTTTTGCTTCGGAAAGTTTGTCAGGCCCGCAATTGTAGCAAACCGACAATTTTGTTCGAGCAAATTTTGATAGCATGAGCAAGGATGTATAAACAACGGCTGATGACTGACTTCCTATGTTTAGTTTCCGTGACAGCGTCGATCTTTGGCTACGAATCGGTTTCGGCGCTCTGATTCTTCTTGGTTGCTACTTTGTGATGCAACCTTTTCTCACGGCCATTTTGTTGGCGGGCATTCTGGCTGTCGTCAGCTGGCCGTTGTACGAGCGAGCACTCACGAGCTTCGGCAATCGTTCGACGATAGCGGCGACATTCATGGTGTGCGTCGTGATCGTCACGGTGCTCATTCCGTTGTCGATCATTACGGGCGTTCTCGCGCATCAGATTCCGCAGCTGATTCATTGGGTACGCGACTGGGTGGCCGGCGGTATGAAATTGCCCGATTGGCTAATTGCTATTCCCTACGTTGGAGAAAGCATCAACGAAGCCTTTCACTTAGGTTTTGATCCCGCCGCCCTCGGCGACTTCATTCAAAAGGCTATCGACCCCGTCACTAAGTGGGTGCTGAGTGCCTCAGTCGGCATCGGCAACGGCTTGTTCCAGATGGCGCTCGTTGCCTTTATTGCATTCTTCTTCTATCGCGACGGCAATTCGCTCGCGCGCCGCGGTCGTCTGTTCCTAAAGCGAGTCTCGGGCGATCTTGCTGATGAATACACCGGCATTTTGGTCAACACGACCCGCTCGGTGGTCTTCGGCGTGCTCGGCACCGCTGTGGGGCAGGGTGTGGTGGCAGCCATCGGCTTTATCATCGCTGATGTTCCGGGTGTTGTGATGCTCAGTTTCGCCGTTTGTGTGCTCTCCGTCGTGCCCGTTGGTCCGCCTCTGGTGTGGGGTTCGGTTGCCATTTGGCTCGCCGCAACCGATCAGATCGGCTGGGCGGTGTTCCTGGTTTTGTGGGGAACTCTTGCGGTGAGTTCGGTGGATAACTTCATCAAGCCCATTTTGATCAGCCGCGGTACGGCATTGCCTCTGGCGCTGGTTTTCCTGGGCGTCTTGGGCGGCATCATGAGCTTCGGCATGCTCGGCGTCGTGTTGGGTCCCATCTTCCTGTCGGCGGCCATCGCTATGTTGAAGACTTGGCTCAAGCATCCCGTCAAGCGTCTGGTCCCTGTTGCGGTAGTTCCCGGCTCGGAAGTGAGGGCTGCCGCGGAGCCTGAAGAGCAAGTGCAGGTCGAGGAAGGCGATTCTTCCGAAGACGATAAAAAGCCTGCCTCAGCCGTGCAGGATACGCCGGACGAAAATCGCCGCTAAAATCCGTCTCGAGTTTTACAGTTTGCGCCCGTCACTTTCGACGGGCGCTCCTTTTCCGATTGTGGTCAAAGTAAGCGCCCGCAGGGCCTGATTCCGAGAAATGGCAGTTCGCAAGCGTCCGTCTGATTATCAAGAAAATTCCATTCGCGTCTTAAAGGGGTTGGAGCCCGTCAAAAGCCGCCCGGGCATGTACACCCTGACGGACAATCCGCTTCACATTATTCAGGAAGTGCTTGACAACGCGAGCGACGAAGTGCTCGGCGGGTTCGGCGACACGATCACGCTGACGATGTGTGCCGACGGCAGCGTTGCCGTTGAAGACAACGGTCGCGGCATTCCGGTGGGTATTCACCCCACGGAAGGCATCCCGACGGTGGAACTGGTGTTTACGCAACTGCACGCAGGCGGTAAGTTCGACAAGGCCTCAGGCGGCGCCTATAGCTTTTCGGGCGGTCTGCATGGCGTCGGCGTCTCGGTGACCAACGCCCTGAGTCAACATTTGAACGTCACGGTCTGGCGCGACGGCAAACAGTACGACATCGGCTTTGCTGACGGTTTCGTATCGGAACCTCTTACCGAACAACCTTCCAGTCGCGGCAAAAAGTACACGGGTACGCGCGTTCAATGTCTGCCGGATCCCAAGTATTTTGATTCGCCGACGATTCCGGAACAACAGCTTATCGGTCTGTTGCAGAGTAAGGCCGTTTTGCTTCCGCGTTGTACGGTTCGCTATATCAACGAAAAGACGGGGCAGGAACTGTCCTGGCGCTACGACGGAGGCTTGCGAGAATATCTGTTGGCCGAATTCACCGAGCCGCTTCTTTTTGATCCTTTCGAAGCGCAGGGGTGGGCTGAAGAAAACGATGAGACGTTTGCCGTGGACGAGGGTGCCCACTGGGTTGTGTGCTGGAGCGAAACCGGCACACCCGTGCGCGAGAGCTACGTAAATCTGATTCCGACTCCCGCCGGCGGCACGCACGAAGCTGGCCTTCGTGAGGGTTTGTTTCTGGCGCTCAAGTCCTTTATGGACGCGCACGGCTTGATGGCCAAGGGCGTGAAGCTTTTGACCGACGACGTCGCAAGCCGCGCCAGTTTCGTGCTGTCGGCCAAGGTGCTCGATCCCCAGTTTCAGGGCCAGACCAAGGAAAAGCTCACAAGTCGCGATGCCATGCGATTGGTGAGCAATTTCGTTAGGCCGCAGTTCGAGTACTGGCTCAACGATCATATTGAAGAGGGCAAAAAACTTGCCGAGCTGGTGATTCGCCAGGCGCAGGCGCGTCAGCGCCGCGCTCAGAAGGTCGAAAAGAAGAAGTCTTCGAGCGTGGCAGTGTTGCCGGGCAAACTCACCGATTGCGAATCGACCGACATCAGCCGCAACGAAATTTTCCTCGTGGAAGGTGACTCGGCAGGCGGCACGGCCAAGCAGGGACGCGACAAGGAGCATCAGGCGATCCTTCCGTTGCGCGGCAAGGTACTCAATACCTGGGAAGTCGACAGCGATCGTATCTTTGCCAGCCAGGTGATTCACGACATCGCGGTGGCCGTGGGCGTCGATCCGCACAAGCTCGACGACGACACGGATCTCTCGGGGCTTCGTTACGGCAAGGTCTGCATTCTGGCCGACGCCGACGTTGACGGCAGCCACATCCAGGTTCTTCTTTTGACACTCTTTTATCGTCACTTCCCTAAACTGATTTCGGAAGGGCACGTCTTTATCGCTCAGCCGCCGCTTTTCCGCGTTGACGTTCCGAAACAGGGGAAAAAACCGGAAAAGAAAATTTACTGTGCCGATGATCGCGAACTCAAGCGCACCTTGAGTAAACTCGAGAAAGAAGGGCTGCCGCTAGAAAAGCTCAGCATCTCCCGATTCAAAGGTCTGGGTGAAATGAGCGAAAAGCAGCTTGCCGAAGCCGCGTTTCATCCCGACACCCGTCGTCTGCTGCCCGTGACGCTCGGCGGCATCGAAAAGGCGCAGACCGACGCCGTGATGGGATTGCTGATGGGCAAGGGTGAAGCAACCGGACGCCGCAGCTGGATGGAAATGCACGGCGACGACGTGGAGGTGGATGTCTGAGAAACCAAACGTCGTCGCGGTTGAAATCGCTTTTGAAGGAGAGAGTGATGGATTCAAAAGGTATTGCACAAAGCGTGATTGTGGCCGCGGGTCTGATCGGCGGTCTGGGACTTTTGGGCAGTCAGCTTTCCGACGGCATCAACGCCTTTGTCGATCGCGATCGCGTGGTGACAGTCAAGGGCCTTGCAACGGCCTCCGTCATCGCCGACGAGGTGCTCTGGCCGATTTCCTTCCGAGTGCTTGGAAACGATCTGCAGGAGGTCTACCGTCAGGCCGAAGCCCAGACGCAGATTGTCAAGGAGTTTCTCAAGTCGGGTGGCATCAAGCCTGACGAAATCACGGACGCCAGCCCCAAGGTTGACGATGCTCAGGCCAATATGTATGGCGAAAACAAGCGCGCATACCGCTATATTCTGACGCCGTCCGTGACCGTCTCGACGAAGAATGTGGATGCCGTGCTAGCTCTTCAGCGCTCGATGAGCGAGCTGATAGCCAAGGGCGTGACGCCGACCGAAGACTACAGCTTCCGCACGATCTTCAATTACACGAAGTTAAACAGCATCAAGCCCGCGATGATTGAGGCGGCGACGGTCAATGCGCGCGAGGCGGCCGAGAAGTTTGCAAAAGACTCCGGTTCGACTTTGGGCAAGATCCGCCGCGCCTCGCAGGGACAGTTCCAGATCTTTGATCGCGACGCCAACACGCGCTGGATAAAGAACGTGCGTGTCGTGACGACTGTTGAGTACTACCTTAAGGACTAATCGAGAATTTCGAGCAAGCTTTTGCTCGTTCCGTGTGTTCCTCAAGAGAGCCTTTTCGGCATCATTTGTGTCGAAACAGCCCGCTTCCTTTTTTGGGTTGCGGGCTTTAATTTTTGAGGAGTGGATCATGCATATCGTTTGCCATATGGCCGCGAGCGTCGACGGCCGTCTGCGTCCGAGCCGCTGGAGTCCGTTTGTCGAAGACTGTTCGGTGGGCGGCGTCTACGAAGAGGTGGCAAATCAGTACGACTATGTCGGCTGGATGATCGGCCGCGTGACGATGGCCGAATACAGCGAGGCCATCACGGAGAGCGAACCCGCAAAACTGCGACCGGCTGAGGCCGCACCCGCGCAAGGCATTAAGGTTGACCCGAAGGGCCGCAAGATTTCGGTTGCGTTCGACTTCAAGGGCAAGCTTCACTATGGTCAGCCCGTGCAGGAAACGGGCGAACAGATCGTGACGGTGGTGAGCGACCGCGTCTGCGACGAATATATTGAAGAACTTCGTCAAAGCGGAGTGGGTGTCGTGGCGGTTCCCGTCAACGGCAATGAACTCGTCCTTGCCATGGAGCAACTTGCCAAGGACTACGGCGACGGCGTGTGGATGCTCGAAGGCGGCGCCATCATCAATGCGGCCTTCATCCTGGCGGGACTTGTCGACGAGGTGAGTACGGTAATTTATCCGGCCATTGACGCGACCAAAGAAAGTCCCGCAATTTATGAAGCCGCGCAAGAGAGGGGCTTCCCCGCCAAAAAACTTAGCCTGCGGTTTAAGGAGTCCAAGATCCTTTCGGGCGGCGCTGTTTGGCTTAATTACGAGGTCGTACCGGCGAAGTGAGGTAATACCGCAAGAATTCGGCAGGTTTTGTTCTCTCAAACGGACGCTTTGCCGTGTAGGGCGAGGCGTCCGTGTACAATCGAAGAATCATTGACAAGACGAAGAGCCTGACGACTCCAGGGTGTCTTTGTCTGCACACTTGGGAGAATAGACCAATGAAGAAGTTTTTCACGAGCGTTGCCGTTTGTGCGGCGGCAGCCATTGCACTGACCGGTTGCGGTGACGATAAGGCGAAGGAACCCGCAAAGACGGCTTCGGCTGACACAACGATCACTGTGGGGGCCACTCCGGTTCCGCATGCTGACATCCTTAACTTCATCGCTCCGGAAATGAAGAAGCAGGGCGTGACGCTCAAGGTGTTGGAATTCTCCGACTACGTCAAGCCCAATATGGCTCTGGCCGACAAGGAAATTGACGCAAACTTCTTCCAGCATAAGCCCTACTTGGACAGCTTTGCCAAAGAACGCGGCCTGAAGCTTTCTTCGCTCGTTGCCGTGCACATTGAACCGATGGGCGTGTACTCCAAGAAGTTCAAGGACGTCAAGAGTGTTCCCGATGGCGCCAAGATCGCCATTCCGAACGACCCGACCAACGGCGGCCGCGCGTTGCGCGTTCTGGCTGACGCCGGCATCTTCGGTCTGAAGGACGGCGTGGGTGTCAATGGTACTCCCGCCGACATCGTCAACAATGCCAAGAACGTGAAGATCCTTGAAATGGAAGCTGCCGTGCTGCCGCGCACGCTCGATGACGTTGATTTCGCCGTCATCAATTCCAACTTTGCTCTGAGCGTGGGTCTCAATCCCACCAAGGATTCGCTCTTTACCGAAGCCAAGGATTCGCCGTACGCTAACATCGTGGCCGTTCGCGCCGATGACAACCGCGAAGTTCTGCAGAAGCTGAAGTCCGCCATCACGTCCCCGGCCGTGCGCGACTTCATTCTTGAGAAGTACAAGGGCTCCGTGGTGCCGGCTTTCTAATAGGCTAAATGTGAACCTTTAAAAGTTAAAGAAAAACCTATCGGATCGCCCGTTTTAGAGGGCAAAAAGAGAGCCTCCCGCTTCCGAATCATCTTTCGGTGATCGCAAAAAGCGGGAGGTTTTCTTATGTCAAAGATCAAATATAAAAGCTCGTAAACAAGCCTTTAATTGATTTGAAGTAGCTCACTTATTTCGTTCCGGTGCAGCCGGAACGTCGAGCAATCATGAGCTGAGCGACCAGCTTCTGAAGATCCTCTTTTGTTGCTGATCGCATATAAGCATTGACAACGGTATTCACCTCATGTTCAGGCCAGGCAGAAACGCGCTCTTCAAATTTGACGGGCGGCGGAAAGGTTCCTTGCTTAATGCGGGCGTACAGCGTTGTTTTTCCGACGGCCAATTGCTCAAGCAGCTCAGGAAGGCGTACAAAAAATATCGGCATAGGATTCTCCTACAAAGGTTGAAAAGAGAATTTTTGCCGGCTCCGTACTTCGCTATGGCGCTCTGATGAGCAACTTTTGCTCAGCCGACGGAATTTTTAGCGTCTTAACTTGCGGCCAACTCTTGATTTTCAGAAATTCCCGGCCAATGTGTGGAGAAGTTCCGTTCGGTGGTGTCAAAAAAGATCAGCCATCAACTTCGGGATGAACCGGATGGTGACCACAACAGCAGGCGCTGCCGGAAGTTTGTTCAGACTTCTCGTCGAGCGGTTGCATGGAACAGTCCGGAGAAATGCCGCGTGATTGGAGGTAACTTGTGCCCCATTCATAGACGCAACTCAAGACCGGTTTCAAACTTTTGCCGAGATCCGTGAGCGAATATTCCACCTTGGGCGGCACCACCGCGTATGCCTTGCGGGAAATCAGACCGTCGCGCTCAAGCTCTTTGAGCTGCTGAGAGAGCATCTTGGCGTTTGCTTGGGGTACGGCTTTCTGCAACTGAGAAAAGCGTTTCGTGCCGTCAAAAAGATTCCAGAGAATGAAGGCTTTGTGTTTGCCGCCGATAAGTGCGAGCGTGGTGCGCACCGGGCAGTGTGCGGGTTCGGAAACGGGGTTGTCTTTGGAGGAAGGCATACGGAATTTCTATCTAAGTTACTTTTTTGAAAGTATATACCGTAAAGGTACCTTCTTCCCAAAAGAAAGTATTTGATTAGAATCGTTCTCACCATGGGGAGGCGAGGCCTTCTTCGCATAACGGAATTCAATTGCCCAAAAGATGCAGAAACTTCACTTTGATGTCACGGGGATGAGCTGCGCGGCTTGCTCGGCGCGCGTGGAAAAAGCCGTCAAGGCGCTCGACGGCTGCTGCAACGTCACTGTCAACCTTCTCAAAAACGACATGACGCTGGAGCTCGATGACGCCAAGCTCTCGCAGGATGACGTAGTCAAGGCAGTGACGGCGGCCGGTTACGGCGCCAGCCTCCGGGATAACGACTCGAACCCCTCGGGCAAGACCAAGACTCAAAAGAAAAACAGCCAGGCAGAGGTCCTGCAGCAGGAATTGACGGCCACGCGCAAGCGCCTCTATTGGAGCCTCTTTTTCTGCGCACTTCTGATGGTGATCACGATGCTGCCGATGGTTGGCATCACGTTCTCCTTTTTTGAGGGAGCGCAAAAAGCGTCGGCCTTTGCCTTCACACAGCTCTTGCTGACGCTGCCGGTGCTGGTGCTCAACAAGAACTTTTTCACGCGCGGCTTCAAGGCGCTTGTGGGGCTTGCACCCAATATGGATTCATTGGTCGCGCTGGGTGCGACTGCCTCAATGCTCTCGGGCATCGTGTCGCTTTACGTGATGTTGTATGCGGCGGGCGCCGGTGATTGGAGCACTGTGAGCCACCACGCTCACAATCTCTACTTCGATTCTGCCGCGATGATTCTGACGCTTATCGGTCTGGGCAAGTATTTTGAAGCCCGAGCAAAAGCGAGAACCACGGATGCCGTCTCGCAGCTCGTAAGCCTTGTACCGGATACGGCACGTGTCATCCGTAACGGCGAGGAAACGGAAGTGCCGGCAGACGAGGTGGCGGTGGGCGATGTCCTCGTGGTGAAAACGGGCGAGCGCATCGCAGTCGACGGCGTGGTGATCGAGGGGCGTGCCCAGGTCGACGAGTCGGCCCTAACCGGAGAAAGTCTGCCGGTCGAAAAAGCGGTGGGCAGCAAGATTTCGGCCGCAACGCTCATGCATTCCGGTCACATTCAAGCCAAAGCCACGCGCGTGGGGGCTGACACGACGTTGGCGCAGGTGATTGCTCTGGTGGATGAAGCCACATCATCCAAAGCGCCGGTGGCCCGTCTGGCCGACAAAATCAGCGGTATCTTTGTACCTGTCGTGCTTGTCATCGCTTTGGTGACGGCCTTTGCGTGGATTGCCGTCGGGGCAAGCGTTGAGTTTGCGCTGACGCTTGCCGTGAGCGTTCTTGTAATTTCCTGTCCGTGCGCATTGGGCCTTGCTACGCCCACGGCCGTGATGGTGGGTACGGGACGGGCGGCGCGTCTTGGCATTCTCTTTAAATCGGCCGAAGCGCTTGAAAAGTGCAGTGGAATCAGCGCCGTGATTTTGGATAAAACCGGCACCGTGACCGAAGGCAAACCTATTGTGACTGACGTGCGTGTATTTGCTTCGCACCTGCGTGAGCGCGACCTTCTGAAACTTGCGGCTTCCGTTGAAGTAAAAAGCGAGCATCCCCTGGCTCAGGCGATCGTCCGAAGCGCACGTGAAAACGAAACGGGACTTTATGAAGCGAAGGACTTCGGCCAGCAGCCGGGCAGCGTTTTTGCAAAGATCAATGGCAAAAACTACTCCATTGGCAACCGTACGCTCGCACAAAACAATGTCGCTATCCTCAAGGAACTCGAAACTTTGTCCGAAGCGGGCAAGACGGCTCTCGTCGTCTGCGAAGACAACGTGCCGGTAGGGATCGTAGCCTGCGCCGATACGATCAAAAGCGACAGCGCTGAGGCTATCCGCGCCTTTAAGGCGGCGGGGCTCCGTGTGATGATGCTTACGGGAGACAACGAGCGCACGGCCAAAGCCATTGCACGAGCCGTCGGAATTGATGAGGTGGTAAGCGAAGTGCTTCCCGCCGACAAGGCCGCTGTCGTCAAACAAACGCAGCAGCAAGGAGCCCGCGTGCTGATGATCGGTGACGGCATCAACGATGCGCCCGCGCTTGCGACGGCTGACGTGGGCATGGCAATCGGTGCGGGGACTGATGTGGCGATCGAATGTGCCGACGTGGTGCTCGTCAACAGCAAACTGACCGACGCGGTGTCGGCCTATGAACTGTCGGGAGCGGTGCTTCGCAACATCAAGCAGAACCTCTTCTGGGCGTTCTTTTACAACGCTATCGGCATTCCCGTGGCAGCCGGCGTCTTCTTTACGACGCTCGGCTGGTCTCTCAACCCTATGATCGGTGCTGCGGCCATGAGCATGAGCTCCGTGTGCGTGGTGACCAACGCGCTGCGTCTGAGACGCTTTAAGCCGACGAGCAGGAATTCCTTATCATCTTTCTCAACCGTTGCTGCGGCCTACGCAGCCTACCAATTGCCTTTGGAGCAAAGGAGTAAAACCATGCAAAAAGTGATCTCGATCGAAGGCATGCACTGCCCGCACTGTTCAGGCGCCGTAACCAAGGCGCTCACAAAGCTTGCCGGCGTGACGAGTGTCGACGTGAGCCTTGAAAAGAAGTGCGCCGTGATCGAATGCGAAGAAACCGTGACCGACGACGTGCTCAAGGCCACGATCACGGATCTTGACTTTAAAGTGACCGGCATCGAAACGAAATAACGGCGTTTTGAATTCCGCAGAAACGATCTCAACGGACGACAGTTCCTCAAAACGACTGCCGTCCGTTTTCGCATCCGTTTCAATCAAGACGCTCAAAGAAAACGCCTCAAATTGCGGTGCAACTTGAGGCGTCTAAAACCTTGGAAAGACTCAGTGTAACTAACCGGCCCAGGTGAGATAGCTGTATGCCGAAAAGACCCCGAGCAGCAATGCTTCGGCTACGATCACCGGAACGAGGGTCTTGAAGAAATCCGCCTTGAAGTAGTCAAGTGACACAATGAGGCACACGTGCGTGGGCGTGATCATCTGACCGCCGACACCGAAAACGAGAGCGACGCCCACGAGATCCAGAGAACCCGCAGGAGCCAGGAGTGCCACGATTGGCATGACGATGGCCACATGGCCCTGAGACATGCCGGTCAGAACGCCGATCAGGAAGCTCAGGCCCGCGATGATGACGGGAGTGGGCAGAGGAGCGGCCTTGAAGCTTTCGACGACCTGACCCAGAACGCCCGTGACGTCAAGCAGCTGGATGAAGAAGAGAATGCAGGTGACGTCGCGCAGCAGCTTCCATTCGATGGCGCCGATGAAGATATCCTTGATCGGAACGGCGCGGTTGGTGCCCATCAGCACGAAGACCATGGCGGCGGCCACCACGCCCATGGAGACGGCTGCACCGATGCCGCCGAAAACCATCAGAAGGAAGACGGCTGCCACGGGCAGAATCGAAAGCCAGAAGTCCATGCGGTTGCGTGCGAGATCAAAGTCCGGGTCTTCACCCATGTTCTGGGCTCGCAGGTCTTCGAACTTCATCGGACGCACGAACATCAGCCAGCCGATGGCAAACATCAGAGCCGTCACCCAAACAAGGTGAATAATCACGTCGCCCACACCCACGCCCACGATCGAGCAAGCAAGAATCATGCCCGGAATGATGGGACTTGAGAATTCGAAGATGTGACGGAACCAGAAGTTAATCGTTGCCTTCTGTTCTGCCGTGATCGTCATGCCCTTGGAAGCGTTGTCGACGATCGGTGCTGAGAAGCGAGCGCCGCCCACGGAAGGCAACAATCCCAGGAAGGCCGGCATCACCGCCATCGTCACCTTAGTGGAGTGAATCAGGTGGTTGAGGTACTGCACCATGCCCTTGAGGCAGCCACTCTTGCGAAGTTCGATTTCAAGGCACACCACGAAATAGAGAGCAAAGAGCAGGTCGTAGGTGCGCTGCATGGTGAACATTTGCTTGGCGGCTTCACCGAGCAGGGGGATTTCCGGCTTGACGGCGACCCAGATGAGCAGGCCGCCCGCCAGAATGGCCGGACCGATGGGAACTTTCTTGCGAAGCGCCACGATGATGAGGAGCATCGCAAGGGCAAGAACGACAAAGATATTCATGTTCAAAAAAGCCCCGAAGGGCACCGAAAAGCAACAGTAAGGTCGATTGTACGCCTCGTCGGACGGTTTCCGTACTGAGAGGCATTTCTATAGCGCGGCGCTTCTGAGGGCTATTGCGATGGTGTTAGCAAATCGAGGGAAACAAAACGCCCGAGACCGTTGCCGGCGCTCGGGCGGTTGATGCAATGGCTTTCCGTCAGAAGCTGACTCGCTTGGTCGGTACGCCTGCTGCCGTGCGTGTGGCCTCGAAAAAATCCTGAGGGAGGTCGGCAGCGGCCTTGATGTTCATCGGATCGTGTTCGAGGGTTTGCGCAGGCTCAAACATGCCGTCAACGTTGAGCGGCTCTGTGCCGTTCATGAGGCCCTCAGGAACGCGCCTGACCTGCGTGCGGGCAAACGTTTCGACAAACGAGCCGCGCTTGGCGATGTTCGCAAAGAGTGTCGCGGGCACATCGCCCAATGCGCTTTCGGCAAAGGCACGGTCAAAGATGCGCGCATGAGTGTTGGTGCTGAAAAGCTCCGCCGGAATCGTGTGCAGCATCTTGCAGCCCATGAAGGCTTCCGAGAAGTCTTCGGCCTGAAGGTTGGCCGTAAAAAGCTGCCGGCTTATGTGTGCCAGGCCGCTTAAGGCAAACACGCCCGTGAACGTTCGCGCGTAGATGAGCGGAAAAAAGAGGGATTCGGGAACTTCGGTTAATGCCGTAAGGCCTGCAAAGGTCCCCGAGAGAGCCACCAGATGCGTGTTGTGCGCAAAAAGCGATGAGACGAGATGCGTCAACTGCCGCGGAGGCTTGATCGGGTTCCAGATGTGGCCCGCCGTGCTGAGCATCCCCGTGGCGTCGTTGTACAAAGCGGGAATGGGCGAGATGATCGCCGTCGTCTGTTCGGGCAGAATGAGCGTGGCGGCGGGCATCGGGCCGCCGAAGTCGATTTCCAGTCGATGCGTGCCCGGCATGGGGTGATATTCAAGCACGGTGCTCGAAATGGGCTCGCGGTGATGATGCGAGGTCTCGCCGTCAAACGTCACAGACACTTGGCGTAGCGACGGAGCGATCGTGTTGCCGGCGGGAATGCGCAGCGTGACGAGACGATCGCGTTTGCCGACGGTGATTTCTGCGACAAACTTGGTCATGCTGCAGTCTCCTGGTTACGGTCAGAGGTTTCGGTTGTCGCCTCACCCGCAAAGCAGTCGTAGCGTGGTAAACGGGGCGAAGCGAGATAACTGGCGGGAAGCGCCTTGAGGCTCTTACAAAAGGCAAACATGCCGTCGGTGCACTTCAAATCGGGGAGCATCGAGACGATGCCGTCGGCGACGTCGGTAAGCTGCACGCAGCCCGCGAAGGCCTGCTCGAGATTGACGATCGTCGGATTGTTGGCAAAGAGATCCTCGGGAATGCTTCTGAGTTCTCGGCGGTCGGCCGCCCAACCGCAGAAGTCGCCCAAGGTTTCGACGGTGCGCGGATGGAAAGCGGGAAGCGCATTGTGTATGGCCGTGACGGCTCTGCCCAAGCGGAAGGGGCGAACCTCTTCGCCTGCCGTATAGTGCAGTTTCACGCGATAGACTCCCGGCTGCGCGTAGGTGTGCGAAAGCGCATCAGTGCTGTTCCAGTCGATGCGCTCGACAGCTCCGTCGCCCCATTCGACGAAAAGGTCGCCCTCGAGCTCCAGATCAATGGGGTAAAAGAGCACGATGGGTTCGGATGAGAGTGGCGCGGCGTGCCAATCGAACTCAAAGCACGGGTCGGCAAGATTGGCGTGCGGGCGAATCCAGCCCGCTTCTTGCCGGCGCCCTTTGTCGCACCATGCAAACAAGCGGGGCGCAGCGCCCTGCATGAAGCCTTCCAGGCACACCGGCAAATTCTTCTTGTCGCCGAACGGATTGTCAACGTCGCGCAGCGAACTGCAGTGCGCAAAAGTCTCTTCGCACAGCGAAAGAGTGAGCGCGTGACGCAGCAGGCCGTATGGAATGGCCGTAAGTTGGCTGTGGGCAAACGTGCGCGCAAGGCTCTTAAGGGACTTGCATGGAGAAAAGAGCGACACCGGAACGGACTTGAGCGATACCCCCATGAAAGCTTCGTCGAAAAAGGCCAGATTGGGGTTGTTCGCGAGAAAATCCGGGCAAATGAAATTCAATGGCGATCGTCCCGTTTTGGGATTCATCGCAAAAAGCGGAGGCAGGGTGTCCGAGGGTTCGGGACGTCCTTCCGGATCCGATTCGCCCATGGTGAGCGTCGGCAAGGCGGTTGAGACGCTCACTGTCTGATAGGGGAGCTTTTTTAACGGCAAAAAGCCCGAAGGGGTGCTCACTGTCACGGTGCGTTTGCCGTCTTCGGCGTAGCGGTGCGAGCAGCTGCTTGTCGGCATGATGTCCTCGCCCGAAACAATCTCCGCGACGGAGTCGGACGACATTGCGACGTCGGCAACCGTTACGTTGCCGTCTCCCCAGTCGATGCGAATGTCTCCGATGTGCTCGGCAGCAAACTGCGGCACGGCGAAGAACTCGATTGCGATCACTTCATCCTTGGGACAGATGACGGTGAAGACAAAGGGTTGGGGTGAAGAGATGCGAGAGGCGGACATCGTGTTATTCATGAGAAATGACGCGCCCAATTGTACCGCAGCGCTCGTCGGCTCAAGAAAGAGCGCTGCGGCGGATCTCTTGAGACTCAAGGCCGCTTTTCGGGCGGCAGGCTGTCCAACAGTGCGTTGACGATTGTGCGGACGTTTTGAAGCCTCGTGACGGCATTTTCGGAGTTGACCGTCATCTTGAGCCGCGTGAAGGTGCCCGGCAGCACGCGCAGGTCTCGGCGCTTTTGCAGCAGCGCAAACATCACGGCCGGATCGAACATGGTCTTTTGAGCGAAGGTAAAGACGATGGCTTGTTCGGCCGCATCGATCTTGCGGATGCCGATGGCGGCGCACTCGATGCGCAGACGGTGAACAGCCAGAAGCGTCTTTGCGGCAGGCACGGGCATCCCGAAGCGATCCGTGAGATCGTCGGTGCACTCGCCGAGCTCTTCGAGCGTCTGGGCAGCGGCCAATTGCTTGTAGAGCGACAGACGCGTTCCGACATCGGGCACGTAGTCATCGGGCAGCAATGCAGGCAGATGCAGGTTGATTTCAGTGAGCGTCTCAAAGGGCGAGTCAAAGGTCGGCTCTTCGCCGCGGCGAAGCGAATCGACGGCGCGCTTGAGCATCTGCGTATAGAGCTCAAAGCCCACCTGCGCCATTTCGCCCGATTGTTCGTCACCGAGAACTTCACCCGCGCCTCGGATTTCCAGGTCGTGCATGGAAAGGTAAAAGCCGCTTCCGAGCTCTTCGAGATTTTGGATGGCTTCCAGTCGCCGTTCGGCGTTCTTCGTAATCGCCCCTTCGTCGGGAATGAGCAGGTAGGCGTAGGCCTGATGGTGACTACGTCCGACGCGGCCTCGCAGCTGGTGCAGTTGTGCGAGCCCGAACTTGTCGGCGCGGTGCATGATGATCGTGTTGGCAATCGGAATGTCGATGCCCGTCTCGATGATGGTTGTGCAGACGAGCACATTGAACTCGCGCCGGTAGAACTCGCGCATGACGCGCTCGAGTTCTCGCTCGCTCATTTGGCCGTGGGCAATGCCAATGCGCGCTTCCGGAATCAGCTCTCGGAGCATCTCGGCGCGGGCCTGAATGGTATCCACATCGTTATGAAGGAAATACACCTGTCCGCCGCGCTTGAGTTCGCGGATAACGGCCTCTCGAATCAGCGCCTTGGATTCGCGGCGCACGAAAGTCTTGATCGCGAGGCGCTTTTGCGGTGCCGTGGCAATCACTGAGAAGTCGCGGATGCCCTCAAGGCTCATCGCCAGCGTTCGGGGAATCGGAGTGGCGGTGAGCGTCAAAACGTCGACTTCCGCGCGCAGGCTCTTTAAGCGTTCCTTCTGTCGAACGCCGAAGCGGTGTTCTTCGTCAATCACAACGAGCCCGAGACGTTTGAATTTGACCGATTCGCTCAAAAGCTTGTGCGTGCCGATGACGACGTCGACCGTGCCGGTTTCAAGACCTTCGATCGTCTGGGTCGTCTGCTTGGAGGTGCGGAAGCGCGAGAGTTCAGCGACTTTCACGGGCCAGGCTGCAAAGCGGTCCTTGAAGGTCTGGGCGTGCTGTTCGGCAAGAAGCGTCGTCGGGCAGAGGATCGCGACCTGTTTGCCGTTCATGACGGCGATGAAGGCAGCGCGCAGGGCCACTTCGGTCTTTCCGAAGCCCACGTCGCCGCATACGAGTCGGTCCATAGGACGGCCCGAGTGCATGTCATTGATGACGGCGGCGATGGCGGCGGCCTGATCGGGCGTTTCCTCAAAGGCAAAGCCTTCGCAGAAAGCCTGATAGTCTGACGATTCCGTTTCAAACGCAAAGCCCTGCTTGGCTTCGCGCATGGCGTAAAGGTGCAGAAGTTCGGCAGCGGTGTCGCGCACTTTCTGCGCCGCCTTCTTGCGGGCCTTTTCCCAGTCGCCGCGCCCGAGGTTGTTGAGCGGCGCGTGCTCGCTGTCGGCACCCGTATAGCGACTGATGAGGTTGAGTTGCGAGACCGGCACGAACAGCTTGGCGTCGTTGGCATAGTCGATGCGTACGAATTCGGCGGGACCTTCTTCGGTGGAGATCGTTTCCAGCCCGTGGTAGCGGCCTACGCCGTGGGCGGCGTGCACGACCGGATCGCCCTCGCGCAGTTCGCTCACGTCGCGAATGATCGCTTCGACGTTGGTGGTGCGGCTGTGTCCGCGGCGGCGAATGACCGCTTTCGTGTTGTAGAGCTCGGACTCGGTGACGACCACCAGGCCCGACTCTTCGAGCACAAAGCCGCCCGAGAGTGGCCCTACGGCAATCGAAAGGGGCTCCGTGCCGCTTACGAAAGCCGCAAAGGATTCGACGAGTTCCGGTTCGCGCACGCCGTCGCGCAGCAGTTCCTGCAGACGCGCCGCACGACCCGAGCCTGTTGCGACGATAAGAATGCGTTTTTTCTCAATGCGGCACTTTGCGATGAAGTCCTTCAACTTGGCGGCTGGATCCTTAGCCGATCGCTCGATCGTAAGCGGTGTATCGATGCCTGTTTCGGGGGCTTTGAGAGAAATGCGGCCGAAGGGCGCAATGGCATCGAAAAAGTCGTCAGCCTTGTCAAAGAGCTTTTCGGGGGCAAGCGCCGGTCTTTGCGCATCGTGCGAGAGAAACTTGTAGCGCTCCTGCGTTTGACGCATGAAGGCGTCGATGGCGTCTCGCGTTTCACCCAAAGTGATGAATAGAGCATTGTCCGGAAGATAATCGGCAAGCGTTCCCGTCGACTCGAAAAAGAGGGGCAGATAGTATTCGATGCCCGGAGAGCAGATCCCCGAGCCCACGTCAACGTACACCGGGCACTTGTTGGGGTCGCCCGGGAAAGTTGCGCGCCAGGCGGCACGGAACCGATTGCGGGATTCTTCGTCAAAAGCAAATTCGTGACCGGGCAGAATGCGCACGCGATCAACGTTTCCGGTGCTGCGCTGCGAGTCGGGATCGAAACTGCGGATCGCGTCTATCTCGTCGTCAAAGAGGTCTAGACGAAGCGGGGCTTCGGCGCCCATCGGAAAGATGTCGACGATGCCGCCGCGCACGGCGAATTCGCCCGGAGCCATCGTCTGCTCGACGCGCCCGTAGCCGGCTGCCACTAGGTCGGCCTCAAGCTTGGCGATGCTGATGGTCTGTCCTTTGCGAAAGAAAAACGTGTTGCCCGCGACGTAGGATTTCGGTGCAAAGCGCTGCGCAGCGGTGCTCGCGGCCGCAATGAGAACGTCCGGGCGAGCAGGCAGATCGTCGCTTGTGAGGTTGTAGAGGGTCTCCAAGCGTTCGCTGACCAAATCCGCATGCGGACTCATCGTGTCGTAGGGGAGCGTCTCCCAATCGGGAAGGCTTGAGACTTTGAGCGAGGGGTCGAGCCAGGCGATTTCCTGATTGAGACGAGCGACGTCAAACGCGTTGGCGCAAATTAAAACCGCCATCCGTTTTTGACTGCGGGCCAGTTCAATGAGGGCCGTGAGAGCAGCCGAACGGTTGCCGCCCGACGCGGTCGTCGTCTTGAGGCGCCGAGTGGCAGCGGCCAGTTGCGTATCGTTAAGAGAAGAGGCGAGAACGGACAAAACGTCTGACATCGGATGAGCAAAAAAAGGTACCCACAATGTGCGCAATTGTACGGTAGAGATGCGGCAGCGTCCGTCAAAACAAAAGAGCCGGAGAGAACACTCGCCGGCCTTTTTCCGAAAGGAGGCTACATCGTTTTCTGACCGACGAGCTTTTGCAGGTGCGGCGGAAGCTTCCCGGTGTTTTCAATGATGTCGGCAAAGGCGGCGTCGGCGCTTTCGGCTTCGTCCGTGCGCATGGCTTCTTCCACGCAGCACAATGCCGACTCGATTTTGAGCGCCTCGTCTTGGGATACGGTGCGAAGAATCGTGCCGCGGAAAACCAAAACCAGATCGCCGACCGCCGGCATTTCATCGGCGAAGGAAGCATTGGCGATCTCCGTGCGTCCGGGACGCGTTACGACGACATCGCTGTCGCTTCGCACTTCCAGAACACGCATGGGAACGGCGATGCACATGTTTTGGTCTCCTTATTGAAATTTGGGAAAGAAGCGGACGTCGCCCTCTCGCGGTGCCTCTTCTTCGGAGGGGCGTTGTGTTTCGTAGTCGCGTTTGTTCAGTGACGCATCGCCCAGAGGGGAAACCTTTTCTCCTTCGGGACGGACCGCAACGGCATAACCCCAGTCCGTGAGCACGTTTTTGGCCATTTCGACGGCTTGATCGAGCGCTGCTTCGCAGGCGGGCGTGAGCGAGCCGCCGTAGTCCTGCAGAATTTCGGGCTGAATGGCGACCACGGCGATGCGCTCGGGAGCATGGCCTTGCAGTTCGGCAAGTGCGAGCACTTCATTCATGCCGGTCTGGTGCGGAGAGATTTTCGTGGCCGACCAGAACTTCACCTCGTTGCCCGTCAAAAGCTTGAGAGTGCCGGGTTTTTCCTGCAGATCGGCGCAGTCAAAAAGCAGCAGATCCTTAGTGGCGCCGATGAGTTCGAGAAGATACATACCGAGCGTGCCGCCGTCGGCCACCTTCGTCCTTTCGGGAAGCTTGTAGCGGGCGTTGAATGCTTCAACGGCGCGAACGCCGAAGCCTTCGTCGGCCCAGAGGATGTTTCCGACGCCCAAAACGAGCACGTCGGTCGGTTCAAAAAGATCGAATCCGGGAACGGTCTGCATGCGAAAACCTTGACAAATAGGACCGGCTGGACAGTGGCCTCCGGCCAAACAACGCCTTACCAATTGTGCGCGAAAGTGCTCCTTTATTCCTCAGTCGTTAGTCGAAAACGACATACTTCGGCCGACCTACACCGCGAACAAAAAGAAACGGACCGCAGTCGCCTGCAGTCCGTCGGATGCGGCAGCCCCGCAGGGCTGCCCGGGTTGAGTTACGGTCAGTGTTCTTCGCCGCCGTGCTTGAACATTCTCAAGCCGCTCGTCATCGAGCTGATGGTGGTGGCTCCGCCCATGACGTCTTCACGGAAGCTCATGTAGATGTGAGCAATCGAGAAGAGGATGAAGATGTACATGAACGCGTGGTGCGTGGTGCGCACGGCCTGGCTGTCGCCAAAGAGCACGAACACCCATTCGAACCAGGCGTACCAGCCGGCGTCGGCACCCCAGGCCTGAGCGTAGAGCGCGAGCCCCGTGATGATGATCACGATGCTGCCCAGAGTGAACATGAAGAACATGGCGCACTGAGCAAGCGGGTTGTGCCCGGCGTACTCGGGGGAGGTTTTTCTCAGGAACAGGTAGTACTTGACCTGCTCAAAGAGCATCTTCCACCACTTGAGGCTCCAGAGCGGCGGCACGAGGATCATGCGCGAGTATTTGTTGCCGACGATGCCCCAGTACAGTCGCCAGATAAAGATGACCGTAAAGATCATGCCGGCGGCAAAGTGCGCAAGCCGAATGTATGCGAAGTCATACGTTGCCCAGGTGTCGCCCAGGTTTGCCACCAGAGGAGCTCCGATGAGAAAACCCGTGACGATCATCACCGCCATGCACACGGCCATCGCCCAGTGCCAGATTCGCACGGGCGCTTCCCACACGTACAGCGGGTGCGTTCCTGCCGAAACGTCAACTTCATAGGTGACGGGATCGATTTTCATAAACGTACCTTCAATCTGTTGGTCCGACGGGCGGCAAAGCGATTTTGCCGCTCGTCCGGACTTGGCGCGTCAATATCCGGATCAGCGAACCTTGACGCTCACGAGCTCTTCGCCCTTGTTGTCCAGCACGTGTGTTGCACAGGCCAGGCACGGGTCAAACGAGTGGATCGTGCGGATGATTTCAAGCGGTTCTTCGGGCTTGGCAAGCTTGGTGCCGATGAGCGAAGCCTCAAAGGCGCCGTGGTTGCCTTCCGTGTCGCGCGGACTGGCGTTCCACGTCGTCGGGACGACGGCCTGCCAGTTGGCGATCTTGCCGTTGTCGATGACGCAGTAGTGTGCCAGTGCGCCGCGGGGTGCTTCGCACGCACCCACGCCCTTGCACTGCTTGGGCCAGGTCTTGGGTTCCCAGAATTCCATGTTGGCGGCAGCTTCGTCGCCGGCACGGATGTTGGCGATCAGATCGTCGACGTACTTCACCATCATGTCGGCCATGAAGCTTGCTTCGAGCGCGCGGGCGGCGTGGCGGCCGAGCGTCGAGAACATGGCTTCGAGCGGAAGGTTGAGTTCCTTCAAAGTGGCCAATGCCGGATCCTTGTACTGCGGCATGTTCTTGGCGACACCCATGACGACTCGGGCAAGCGGTCCGACTTCCATCATGTGGCCCTTCCAGCGCGGGCTCTTCACCCACGTGTACTTGCCGTTCTGGGAAATCCAGTTGTACTTCTGCGGCGTGCCGTCGGAGTCCGGGGCAAAGCCGAAGGCGTGGTCGGTGACGCCGTCCCAAGGATGCAGACCCTTCTTGTCGCCCGGGTACTTGTACCACGAGTGATCGACGAATTCCTGGATTTCGTCCGGGTTGCGCAGGTCGACCGGATGCACTTCGTTGAGTTTGCCGTCGATGATCGCGCCCATCGGCATCATCAGGCTCTTGTCGCTCCATTCGTTGGGGATTTCGGGGAAGTCGCCGTAGCAAAGGAGGTTCTTGGAGCTGATGCCGCCGCCGATCTTGAACCATTCCGGATACATGCTCGCAATCGCCTTGACGTCGGGAATGTAGACGTTGTTGACGATGTCCACGCATGCCTTGGCGATGTCGCGCATGTAGTTCATGCTCACTTCGTTGACCATGACACCTGCGGCGCCTGTGTCGTGCATGTTGATCGGGCAGGCGACGCCGCCCACGAGGTAGTTCGGATGCGGGTTCTTGCCGCCGAGGATGGTGTGGATCTTGATGATTTCCTTGTGGAAGTCGAGCACTTCAAGGTAGTGCGCAACGGCAAGGAGATTGACGGCCGGCGGCAGCTTCATGGCCGGGTGGCCCCAGTAGCCATTCTTGAAGATGGAAAGCTGGCCGCTTTCGACGAATTTCTTCAGACGCGCCTGCACGTCACGGAAGTAGCCTGCGGTCGCCAGATGGTGATGCGGGCTGATCTTCTGTTGAATTTCGCTCGTTTCGCGCGGATCGGCCGACAGAGCGCTCACCACGTCGACCCAGTCCAGAGCCGAGAGCTGATAGAAGTGCACCAGATGGTCCTGTACGTACAGGGTGGCATTCATCAGGTTGCGGATGATGTTGGCGTTCTTCGGGATCTTGATGCCGATGGCGTCTTCGACGGCGCGCACGGCTGCAAGCGCGTGAATGCCGGTGCAGACGCCGCAGATGCGTTCGACGAACGCCCAGGCGTCGCGCGGATCGCGCCCCTTGAGAATCACTTCGAGACCGCGCCACATCGTGCCGGTGCTCATCGCGTCGGTGATGACGCCGTTGGCGTCGATTTCTGCCTGCACGCGCAGATGACCTTCGATGCGGGTGACGGGGTCAACGACAACGCGGCGGGTGTTCTGGCTGTTGCTCATTCTTTACCTCCGATGTCCTTGTTGGTCTTGGCGCGGGCTTGGGCAACCGCGCTCATGGCTGCGTGCGCTGCGGCGGCCACGCCGACGACGGCAACGGTGGCGATGCCGACCTTGTCGACCGTGGCTTCGACGCCACCCCAGCCCGGAGGCAGGATGTCGGGTTCGTGGTTGTAGAAGCTGCCCTTGTCAAAGAAGTTGTTTTCCGAGCAGCCGATGCAGCCGTGGCCGGACTTGACGGGCCAGGACAGACCTTCGTTCCATTCGACCGTCGAGCAGGCGTTATAGGTGGTCGGGCCCTTGCAGCCGACTTTGTACAGGCAATAGCCGAGCTTGGCGCCTTCGTCGTCGAACTTTTCAACGAACTGACCGGCGTCGAAGTGGGCGCGACGATAGCACTTGTCGTGAATGCGCTGGCCGTAGAACATCTTCGGACGGCCGAGGCGATCCAGAGGCGGCAGACGGTCGTAGGTGAGGATATAGGTGATGACGGCGGTCATCACTTCGGGAATCGGCGGGCAGCCCGGAACGAGAACAACGGGCTTGTCGGTGATCACTTCGGTGATCGGCACCGATTTCGTGGGATTGGGTTTGGCGGCCTGCACGCAGCCCCAGGCGGCGCAGGAACCCCAGCCGATAACGGCCTTGGCGTCGTGGCAGACGTGCTTGATCTTGTTCAGGAACGTTTCGCCGCCCGGAATGCAGAAGACGCCATCCTGGCCGAGCGGGATGTTGCCTTCCACGGCAACGATGTAGTTGCCCTTGTACTTTTCGATGGTGTCGGCCAGGGCGCTTTCTGCCTGGTGGCCGGCGGCGGCCATGATCGTGTCGTCGTAGTCGAGACTGATCAGATCCATCACCATGTTGGCGGCGATGGGGTTATAGCTGCGGATGAACGATTCCGTGCAGCAGGTACATTCGAGACCGTGCAGCCAAACGACCGGCGTGCGGGGTTTGGTCTTCATGGCCTGAGCAATTTCCTGTGCGCCGGCGCTTCCGAGCCCGAGGCTTGCGGCCGTGAGCGAGCAGAACTGCAAGAAGCTTCTGCGGCTGATGCCTTGGCGTCGTAACGCTTCATATTGCGTTTCAAACATAGGCTTTCTCCTTTCGGTGAAGGGGCGATTCAGTTTTAATTCGAATCTCGTACCGAGAGCTTCAAGAGGTTTTTTAAACAAATAATCCCCCTGAGGCTTTGTAAGGATGCTATCGAGGCACCTTGAGAAAACCTATACGCCGAAAGTACTTTATCTCATACGGCAGGACTACTTTCCTTCCAACGACCGTGTTTGGTTACACCTCGCGACGACGAGTATTAGATCGAAAGTACAAGGCAGAAGTGAGGAAACCGTGAGCGGAGACTAACCATAATGGTGGAGAGCAAATCGGCCCGAGCAAAAACAAACGCCCGCTCAAGAAAGAGGCGGGCGTTTGAGATTGAGCCGTTCGGAAAATTATTTCGACTTCGCTTTAGTTTTCGTCTGATCGCTGATCTTGGCGTTCTTGATCAGATTGTCGATGTAGCTCTGCACGCGCTGCTGGTTCAGAAGCTGACGCAGAGCGGGGCTTTCGGCCTGATAGTTCACGAAGCGCTGTGCGGGACGAACACCCTCGAGCTTCACGACGTGCCAGCCTAGCTGCGTCTTGATGGGCTTCTTGGCGATCTGGCCAGGCTTGAGGTCCTTGAAGCTTTCGGCGAATTCCTTGTCGAACATATTGGGCGAGGTCCAATCGATCAGGCCGCCCATGGCGCGGTTTTGTGCCGTGTCCTTGGAGTTTTCGCGAGCGATGCGGTCAAAGTCTCCGCCTTTCCTGACGCGGGCCAGAAGATCCTTGGCGGTCTTTTCGTCTTCAACGAGGATGTGGCGCACGGACACTTCGGTCTTGCCCCAGCGTTTCTGTTCCTTTTCAAAGAGAGCCTTGACTTCTTCTTCCTTGACGGGGTTCTTCGCGAGCCAGTCGTTGATGACGGTGCTCATCAGAATGTTCTTGGTGGCATTGTCGATCATGCGCTGAACATCATCGCGTTCCGAAATTTTGGCTTTGCGAGCTTCTTGCAGCAACAGTGCGTCGCGGGTCAGCAGATGGCGGACCTGCGTTTCAAGTTGCGGCGTGCGTTCTTGTCCCCGAGAGGTGTAGACGCGGATAAGTTCTTCTTGCTGAGCCTTGGTGATCGTCTGGCCGTTGACGGTGAAGTTGGAGGTCGCGGCCATGGCACCGGCGGCGGTCAGGATGGCGGCGCAGCCGACAGCGAAATGTTTGATAGCCATAGAAGAAAGTTCCTTCGTTGGTAAAACGAAAATAAAGTCCGATTATTTTTCCAAAGATGGTGAATTTTTGGCGATCCAAAACCCCATGCCAATTGTAAAAATCAGTGTCAACCCCATCAAACCGAATAACTTGAAGTTCACCCATGTGTCGGTCGAACAAGTGTATGCCACAGCAAGATTGATGATGCCGACGACGGCGAAAAAGGCAATCCAGGCTTTCTGCAGCGTATTCCATGCGGCGTCGTTCATTACGATTTCCGCGGTAGACAAAAGCTTGCGGATGTAGTTGCGGCCGGTGCACTGCGCAAATAGAAGAATGCCGCCGAAAATCCAGTAGAGAATGCTCGGTTTCCACTTGATGAACATCTCGTTTTGCAACCAGATCGTAAGAGAACCGAAGACGACGATCACCGCAAGCGAAATCCACAGCATCGGTTCAGGTTTTTTGCCGCGGGCGAACACGATCGCGATTTGAATGAAGGTGGAAATGATGGCTACGAGCGTGGCCAGCATGACAGGGGCGTGTTCCGGGTCGGTGCCGCCGGTGATTGCGGTCAGAATGTCGGCTGCTGTCTGCGGATCGGATTCGCCGAACTTGAACGCTCCGAAAAACAGAATGATGGGGAAAAGGTCGAAAAATAATTTCACGGCGGTTTCTTCGATAAGCGGATGGAAAAGCCGGACAGAGCATAAGCCGGCCGTTTTTTCAGTTCGGCCATTATAAGGTCGGAGAAAGACGCCCTGGATTCGTGGACATCTGAGGACAGCTTGCGTAACATTTTCGAACTTTTGTTGCCCTCTTACACGGATTTGCCGCGCACGGAACTATAGATTTGTGGCTATTGTGCTTGTTCTCGGACTGCCGGATAAGCCGAATCTTTGGAGAACCGCACGCTCGTATGAGTGCACAGATTGGATTTCTTACATATGAATCAAGGACTTAAATACGTACTTATGACTTCAGCAGCAGTCACTGCAATGTCGGCCTGCGCTGCGGGCCTCAAGCCCGTGCACACGGTCGAAGGCATCAAGAGCTACGAACTCGACAACGGTCTGCAGATCGTTCTTTTTGCCGATCAGAGCAAGCCCACGGCCACGGTCAACACGACCTACCTCGTCGGCAGCCGTATGGAAAACTACGGCGAAACCGGCATGGCTCATCTTCTTGAACATTTGATGTTCAAGGGCAGCAAGAACTATCCCGATCCCACCAAGGAATTCACGCGCCGCGGCTTTCGCATGAACGGCACGACGTGGCTCGACCGTACGAACTACTTTGTGAGTTTTACGGCCAACGACGACAACATGAAGTGGGCGCTCGGCTGGAGTGCCGACGCGATGACCAATTCCTTCATCGCCAAGAAGGATCTCGACACCGAAATGACCGTCGTGCGCAACGAGTACGAAATGGGGGAAAACAAGCCCATATCCGTGATGCTCAAGCGTATGCAGTCCGTGCTCTACGATTGGCACGCCTATGGCCGCAGCACGATCGGGGCGCGCAGCGACATTGAAAACGTGCCCATCGAAAATCTGCAGGCGTTCTATCGCAAGTGGTATCAGCCCGATAACGCCGTGCTGACGGTTTCCGGCAAGTTCGACGAAGCCAAGGTTCTCGAATGGATTCAGGAGACGTTCGGCAAGATCAAGCGCCCTGACCGCGTGCTTCCGAAGGCATGGACGATTGAGCCCGTCGCCGACGGCCCGCGCACCTTTGAAATCCGCCGCCCTGGTGAAACCCAGCTCGTTGCGGTGGGCTACCGCGTGCCTTCGGCTCTTGCCCAAGACACCAATGCGGTGGAAACGGCAACCGACATTCTTGCCGATTCCCCGCGCGGACGACTTTACAAGGCGCTCGTTGAAACCGGCATGGCTACGCAGGTCTTCGGCTGGCCCATGTCCACGCGCGATCCGGGCTTCGTGATGTTCGGCGCCATGGTGAAAAAGGGCGACGATATCGAATCGGTGAAAAACAAGCTCATTGAAACCATTGAACTTTCGTTTGCGAAGAAGCCTGCCACCGACGAGGAAGTGGGCACAAGCTTGTCTGAGGCGGCCGTCGACTACGATCGTTCGCTTTCGGATCCCGAGGGCTTTGCGATTGACCTGTCGGACTACATCGCTCTGGGTGATTGGCGGCTCTTCTTTGCCGATCGCGACGCTACGGCCAAGGTGACGCCTGCGGACGTCAACACCGCCGCAGCAACCTATTTCGTGCGCGACAACCGTGTGGTCGGCCTCTTCATTCCGGACGATCATCCCAAGCGCGCGCCTTACATGACGACTCCTGACGTCAAGGACGTGATCGCCAAGGCGACCTTCAAGGAAGAGGGCGATCAGGCCGAAGCCTTTGATGCGAGTCAGGCCAATATTGATGCGCGCACCGAACGCCTGCGCATCGGCGGACTTGAAGTTGCGCTGCTGCCCAAAAAGACGCGCGGCCGCACCGTGACCGTCTTGACGAACGTGCAGTGGGGCAATCTCGAAAGCAACCGCGGCAAGGCGGCTCTGAACACGCTTGTTCTGCCGATGCTCTCGCGTGGTGCCGAGGGGATGGATCGAAAGGCCATTGCCGACGCCTGCACCGAACTCAAGGTCCAGGGCGACGTGATGGGGTACACGACCACGGCAGACAACCTGGTCGCCACGATCGAACTCTTCGGCAAGCTTATCGAAAAGAGCACGTTCCCTGAAAAGGAAGTCAATCAGCTCGTCAAGCAGATGACGGCGATGATGGAGGCTAAGAGTGACGATCCGGTCTACATGGCTCGCGAAGCTCTAAAGAAGCACTTCCGCACGTATCCCGACGGCGATCCGCGCAACGCATCGCTCAACGAAGAGATGCTTGCGGCCTTCAAGAGCCTCACTCGCGACGAACTTTACGATTGGTATAAGACCGCCGTGAGCACCGAGCACGGTGCGATCGCAATCGTCGGCGAATTCGATCCGGTTGCCGTCAAGGCTGCTTTGCAAAAGGCTTACGCCAACGGCAAGAAGGTTGACAAGGCGTATGCATTTAAACGCTACTACAGCGAATTCAAGCCCGTGGCGGCCGAGCGCATTGTGATTGACGCCCCGAGCAAGGAAAACGCCGTGATCTTCGCGCGTGTCGATTTTGAGGGCAACGTCAACGACGATGACGCGGCGGCTCTCGTTGTCGCCGACTGGATTCTGGGCGGCGGTACGGGTCTTTCGAACCGCCTGGTCGATCGTCTGCGTCAGAAGGAAGGTCTTTCTTACGGCGTGGGCTCTCACGTGAAACTGCCGCAGTTCGGCAACCGCTCGAGCTGGATGATGTCCGCAATCGTCGCACCGCAGAATTTGCCCAAGGCTGAAGCCTGCGCCAAGGAAGAGATTGCGCGCGCCGTCAAGGACGGCTTTACCGAGCAGGAAGTTAAGGAAGCCGTCAAGGGCATCCTCGACTCCCGCGCCGTCAATCGCGCTCAGGACGACTACCTCGCCCAGAGTTGGCTGCAGTTCATGGAAGCCGGCAAGACGTTTGCTTTCAGCAAGCAGTTTGAGGAAAGGATTGCCGCCGTGACGGTTGACTCTGTCAACGCCGCCCTGCGCCGCATGGTGGTGCCGGAAAACGTGACCTGGATTCTTTCGGGTGACCTCGCCAAGGCCGGTCTGAAGAAATAACCCATAAAAAATCCAAACGCAACCGAAAGGCAGTGCTCGATTTTATTAGTCGGCGCTGCCTTTCTTTTCAGCGGCCCAGTCGTCTCGGTGGCGAACCCAGCGTTCAACCCCTCTTTTTAGTTCTTCAATGACAACGGCAATGACCTTCGGCTGGTAACGGTGCTTTCGGTAAACAAGATAGCTTTGGCGGATCTTTCCGTTGTAGTCCGGAAACAGACGAATCAACTCTTTGTGCCGAGCTGCTTTTGCAATCGGAATCATGCCCACGCCACCCATAGCGCGCACTTCGTCGGCAACGGCCAGGATGTCGTTGACAACAAAAACGGGTTGGATGCCAAGAATATTCGCGAGCACTTCTTCCCGGTATAAAGGCATGGTTTTGGTCTCGTAATTACAGATCCAGGGGACGTGCTCAAGGTCCGTGATGGTTTGCGGCACCGGTTTGTTCTTGAAGAAATCCTGATGGGCATAGATGCCAAGTTTGGTCTTGTAGATTGGAATGGCCACGCAGTCGCCCAGCTCTGACAAATCGTCGAAGGTCATCAAAATGTCCGTATTCACGTCCAGCGAAGCGATCATGGGCGACTGATTGATGGTGACGAGTACCCTGATGTTGGGATATAGCGATCGAAGACGTCTGACGGTATGCCGCACGACGTCATAAAAGAAAGCTCTCGGCACGGTAATACGTACTGATCCCTGCAGTGTGTGCTTTTCGTTTTGAACGGACGCTAGCGCATTTTCCAAATGCCAGATGCTCGGATGCAGCGCGTCGAAAATCCTTTGACCAAGTTCTGTTGGTACCAATTCGCGCTTGTGCGGCTGTAAAAGGGAAGCACCGAGGCGCGACTGCAACGCCGCTAAACGGCGTGAAATGGTGGAGGCGGGAAGTTCCAGTGATCGAGCAGCTTTAGTCAAAGATCCTTCCTCGATAACGGAGCAGAACAGAAAGACGTCGTCCAAATTTCCATAAATGGAATTATTGCTTTTCATATATAGATCTCATCTCGATTTTGGTAAAGACTACTATAGTCCCGATCGCATCGAAACGAAACTGCGCAGATTTTATGAAGCGGTCGTTCCCCAAACCCCAAACAGGAAACTCACAATGCAGACCTTTTCGAGACGAAATCTGATCAAGGCCGCGGGATTGAGCTCGGTGTTCGGCATGCTCGGTTTATCTCTTGATCCGCTACAGGCGGCCGAGCACGCCAAAGGTGTCAAGCTCAACCCGAAAATGAAAGACGGGTGGCATTACGGACATTGCCGCATGTGTATGCGCGGAACATGTCCCAATATGTATCGCGTTGAAAACGGAATTGCCGTGGAAATCATGGGTAATCCGGCAACGCCGACAACCCGAGGAGCGCTTTGCGCCAAGGGTCAGAGCATCCTACAAAACACGTACAACGCGTATCGCGTAAAGGCTCCGATGAAGCGCACCAACCCGAAAAAGGGCTTGGACGTGGATCCGCAATGGGTTGAAATTTCTTGGGAAGAAGCGCTTGATACGGTTGCCAAGCGTCTCGGAGATATCCGAAAACGTGACCCGCGGAGGTTCCTCTACCAAGTTGGCTTCGGAGACATGGACTTCTTCTGTACGTTCATGTTCTATTTCGCACAGTGCTACGGTACGCCGAACTTTGTCAAGAGCAACGGCATTCTGTGCACACTGCATTACGCCTCCGACCTTGTTCAGGGCGTATTTCCGGGGTCGGTGCCGGATGCTTCCTACTGCCGTTATTTCATTGCCATTGGTTTGAACGTAGGCATGGGTATCGGTTCCTGTGAAGGCGGCACGCGTGGTATTTTCGATCTGATGTATGAAGGCAAGAAGGACTTCCGACTTGTTGTGGTGGATCCGCGCTGCAGTCCTGAGGCCAGCAAAGGCGAGTGGGTTCCGATTCGTCCGGGCGGCGACTTGGCGTTTCTGATGGCGCTTGTTCATGTCATCCTTTACGAAATCAAGAAGGTTGACGATCATTTCCTTAAGTGGCGCTCCAACGCGCCGTACCTGATCGGCCCCGACGGTCATTACGCCCGCGGCAAGGACGGAAAGCCGCAGATTCGCGATCTTTCCGACGGTCGCATCAAGTCTTTCGACGACAAGACGCTCAAGGATCCCGACTTGTGGTGTGAGAACGTGACCGTCAACGGTGTCAGGACGGATGCAGCCATGGTGCTTGTCAAGCGAGGCTTCAAGGACACGACCCCTGAATGGGCCGAAAAGATTTGTTGGATTCCCAAGGAACGTATCCGCCAGATCGCCAACGACTACATTGACAATGCGCGTATCGGTGACACCATCAAGCTTGCCAACAGCAAGGGTGAAATGGTTGAAATGCCCGTTCGCGGTTCCATGATCGAAAGTAAACGTGGCGTCAAAAACCAGCGCGACGGCGTACCGTGCGACCTGATGTGCAAAATGCTTGCGATGTTGATCGGCGGCATTGACGTTCCAGGCGGCACAGTTGCCAAAGCACGCAGTTCTTTCCATCTCAAACCCGATGCCGACGGCGTGGTTGAACCCAAGGGTGAAGCTCGTGACAATCCGATGAGTTACCCGCCCAAGCACATCAATCTCAGCGATTACTTTCCGCACAAGCACACGTTGCCTGTCCTTGCCTATAAGGTTTGCCAGGATCCGAAGAAGTACGGTTTCGACTACGAGATTGAAGCCTCGCTCACGGTGGGTTCCAATCCAATAGCCTCGACGACCGAACCCTACGAAGTCCTCAAAGGCGTTTTGAACATTCCGTTTGCCGTCAATATCGCCTATCACTACGACGAAATGGCGCAGCTTTCGGATATTCTGCTTGCTTCCAATTCGGTTCTGGAACGCGAATCCGTCAACTGTTTCGAAGGCGCTTTCGACCTTTCCACGAAGGAAACCAACAATCAGCGCCTGATGATGTACCGCGACCCGCTGCCGCCGATATACAACACGCGCCAACCGCAGGACATCATCATTGAGCTTTGTGACCGAATGGGCATGATCGATGAGTTCAATGCCAATCTCAACAAGGTGGGTGTGGTGCTTGGAGAAGTGACGACTGTGCAGCTTGATCCGGAGGAACAGCTCAAGCCCGGCCGCCGATACACGATTTCAGAAATTTGGGATAAAGGCGCTCGCAAGGCCTTCAATGGACGCGGATTGGACTACCTCAAGAAACACGGTCTTATCGTTCAAGAACGCGCTCCGGCTGAGGCTTATAACTCATACTGGTACAAGGATGGTGAAACACGTTGCCCGATCTACTTCGAGCGCACGCTGCGCTCGGGCGAACGTCAGCGCGCATTTTTCAAGAAGTACAAGGGCAAGCTCTATCTTCCCGATTTCAATGCCGAAGAAAACCTCAAGTATTTCGAAGCGGTCATCAAGTGGCGCAGCAAGAAGATCCTTGAAGTGAAGTCGACCGACAAGTATCCGCTGATTGCCACGAACTTCAAGACGCCGACTTCGCCTTCGCGATGCGGCGGCGTCGACCAGATGCCTTGGGTTGTGGAAGCAAGCGAAACGTTTGATCCTCAGTTCGGCAAAGTCTGCATCAATCCGAAGACGGCCGCCTATTACAAACTCAAGGAAGGCGACGTGATTTGGGTCGAGAGTAAGAACGGTCGCACGAAAGGGCCGGTGCATTTGTCCGAACTCTTCCGTCCGGGAACCGTCAACATCGCAGGTTCTTTGGGACGCTTGGTCAAGTCTCTGGGGGAAAAGGCCTACAACCGTCCGATGTACAACCTGCTGTGCAACGGCAAACCCAACGAAAGCTGCCCGTTCCAAATGGGCGTGGAAAACAACGTGGCTGTGCGTATCTATAAGGCCACGGGTCTCGTCGAAGGAGGAGTCTGCGTATGCGCTTAGGAATGATCATCGACACGCGCCGTTGCTACGGCTGTCTGGCTTGCGTGGTGGCCTGCAAAGCGGCCAATGCAACACCTCCGGGTCACTTTCGCTGCAAGGTGAAGATCGGCGAGAAGGGAAAGTTTCCGAACTCGACGCAGACGTTCCTTCCGACCCTGTGCAACCATTGCGAGGATGCGCCTTGCATCCGCGTCTGCCCGACGGGAGCTTCGTATCGAGATAAGGACGGTGTGGTGCGCGTCGACGCCGACAAATGCATCGGTTGTCAGATGTGCATGAACGCCTGTCCATACGATGCTCGCTCCTTCTACACAGATCCCAATCCGAGCTACTGGAAGGATGAGGGACACGGGCCGGACGAGTATGAGAAGCTGCGCTACAAGGAACACAAATTCAATACGCCCGATAAGTGCGATTTCTGCGCAGATCGCCGTGCTCAGGGGCTGCCTCCCGCTTGCGTGGCAACCTGCGCCGGCAGGGCACGCATCTTTGGCGATTTGGACGATCCCAATTCCGAGATCGCGAAGATGATGAAGAAGTACAACCCAAAGCCGCTCAATCCCGAACTCAAGACCAAGCCGCGTGTCTTTTACATCACGGATGAGAAGAACTGCCCGGTCGAGTTGCTGGAGGGACACAAGGCCAAAGCCAAGGAGGTTCAGCCCACAGGACTTTTGAGAAAGTAACGTGACGAAGACTTCGGCGGCGACATCCTGACTCCATTACCATCGCCGCCGAAAGTCAATTGATGTTTAACGACACCACGGTTTGCCTGAGTATTTGAAATGACGGACAGCTCGATTACGGTTTTACCTTCAAACGGCGAAGTATTTAGCAATGAAGCGGCTGCATGCGGTCTTCTGGCCGAGTTTTATCTACACAACCCTGACGTTGACTTTGCCAAAGCGCTCGGAGAACTGATTCCTGAGGGCTTCACGGACGACTCCCGAATCCAAACGGCTGTCGGGATTTTGTGTACCGAGGCGGAAAAAGTCAGGTCGAACGAAGAAGCGCTTTTGAATCTCAAGCGGGACTGGACCAAACTTTTCCGCGGCATTTCACCATCCTATGGTCCGACGGCTCCTTATGCCTTTTTATTTTTGAAAGGCAAGACCGTTGAAATGATGGGCGATCTGGCCGCTCTTTACATTGACGGCGGCTATGACGGCTACATGCAGATTCATGACCGAATTGACTACATTGGGACATGTCTGCGGTTTCTTATGACAGTGGACCTGCAAATCGTGCACGCGATTGAAACAAAGGCCGCAGTGGAGTATTCCCGCCTCAGCTTGTGCCGCAAAGTGTTTCTGGAAACATATCTGATGCCTTGGGTGTTTGAATTTACTGCCCGGGCTCGAGAACACGCACAGACGCATTTCTATCGGTCGGTCTTGGATCTGACAGATCTTGTTTTGAACTACTTTGCCGGTGCGCACAAGAAAAGCGTCACTCTCATGAGTGCTGAAGAAAGTAAGAAGATGGCAACCGCAGAGGAAAAGGAAATCCAAAAGATGGTTGCCAACATGGAACGCGGCCAGGACGTGCCTGACTAATCTTCAGTCGATTTTTTGGCAAGAAACGCTTCTCCTTCAGGAGTCAGTTCAATGCCCGCAGCCTTAATGCTCGCAGCGATCTCGCGCGTGCATTCGAATACGGCGGGATCAATGCGCCCGGCGGCTTTGGGCCAGAAGACATAGAAGGGGATCGTGAGCGGCTCCTTGAGCTCGATGAGCTTGCAGTCGTTGGAGACACTCTTGGCGGCAAGTCGATCGGTGAAGTGAACGCCGACATTGCGCTTGACGAAGCGAAGCGCTACCTGTGTGGAAGACACTTCGGCCGCGATGCGCGCATGAGCGGGCATCAGGCGACGTGCGTGTTCCTGTTCGAGCGTATCGCGCGAAAGAATCACGAATTCTGCTTCACGACAATCTTCCTGTCCGATGGTGTCATACCTTGCGATCGGGTGCTGACGGCTGGCGACCAGACAAAACGGCAGGTGAGCAAGCGCTGTTTTTTCCAAATCGTCGTGGCTGCTCAAGAGTGTTCCGAACCCTACATCAAACGGGTGGGAGTATTTGGAGTAGTGAATATCGCGACTGGCATGCACGTCCATTGTCACTCTCAGCGTTTCTTCGTGGCGTTTCATGATGGTGACAACGGCCGGAATGATGACATCCGAGCAATGGCGGGCAAGTACTGCGATACGCAGTGTTTTTTTGCGGTCGCGCTCTCTTGAATAATCTTCGAGACGTTGCCAGGCGCGCATTGATTCCATGGCCACCCGATAAAAATCTGCGCCATCTTCGGTAAGAGTGAGCGCTTTTCCCGAACGATCAAACAGCGCAAATCCAAGCCGTTCTTCGAGCTGAGAAATCACGCGGCTTGCGGCGGAAGCCGAAAGCGCGATCTTGTCGGCGGCCGCAAGCAGACTTCCGGATTCGACAACGGCGCAGAAGAGTCGGACGGATTTCGATTTGAGTTCCATGGCGAAAGACCGAAAACAGATAGAAATCAAATGGTTACAGCAATATATTGCAGAAAAGGAAACAAAGTCTGCAATATTTGCACTTTACGAAATATAGCAAATCGTTCACAATGCGCATCAACACAGACACGACGCCGGTCTTTCACTCGAGCAAGAGACGGCTTGCGAAAGACCTGGTCGGCGGATCTCCTGTATAGAGAAGGTAGGGCCGGTCGGGCAACTGATCGGCCCTGATTTTTGCGGGAGTCCGGAGGTCCGCTGTCGACGACAAGAATAATCCTGCACACGCATTTCAGGAGTCACAGCCGTGAGCATCCCTTACGATCCGCGCTCGACGCGCGCAGAAGAGTTCATCAACGACGAGGAAGTTCTTGCTTCTCTGGCCTACGGTGAAGAAAACAAGAATAACGCAGCCCTGATTGATCAGCTGCTCGACAAGGTGATGACCTTCAAGGGGCTTACTCACCGCGAAGCGGCCGTGCTGCTTGCCAACGACGATCCGGAAGTCACCAAGCGCATTTTCGATGCCGCCATTAAGGTGAAGGAACACATCTACGGCAAGCGCATCGTGCTTTTTGCGCCGCTCTACCTCTCCAACTACTGCATCAACGGCTGCACATACTGCCCGTATCACGCCAAGAACAAGCACATCGTGCGCAAGAAGCTCACGATGGAGGAAATCGAGCGTGAAGTGATTGCACTGCAGGACCTCGGTCACAAGCGTCTGCTTCTCGAAGCGGGCGAACACCCGAAGTACAACCCGATCGAATACATCCTTGACGCCATCAAGACGATTTATTCGATCAAGCACAAGAACGGCGCCATCCGCCGCGTCAACGTCAACATCGCGGCAACGACCGTAGAAAACTACAAGAAGCTGCACGACGCCCAGATCGGTACCTATCAACTCTTCCAGGAAACGTATCACAAGCCGACCTACGAAGAGCTGCACCCGAAGGGACCGAAGTCCGACTATTGCTATCACACGGAGGCGCACGACCGCGCCATGCAGGCCGGCATCGACGATGTGGGTCTCGGCGTTCTCTTCGGACTTAATCTCTATCGCTACGATCTCATTGCGCTCCTGATGCACGCCGAACACTTGGAAGCCACATACGGCTGCGGTCCGCACACGATCTCCGTGCCCCGCATCTGCCCGGCCGACGACATCGATCCGGCAACGTTCTCCAACGCGGTGCCCGACGACGTGTTCCTTAAGGTCGTGGCTTTGATCCGTCTGTCCGTGCCTTATACCGGCATGATCATGTCGACGCGTGAAAGCGCGCGCATCCGTACCGAAGCGCTCAAGCTCGGCGTGTCGCAGATTTCGGGTGGCTCTCGCACGTCCGTGGGCGGCTACACGATCAAGGACATCACCAAAATCGAAAACACGGCACAGTTCGACACGAGCGACCGCCGCAGCCTCGATGAAGTGGTGCATTGGCTCCTGGACAACCACTATCTGCCGAGCTTCTGCACGGCGTGCTACCGCGCCGGCCGCACGGGCGACCGCTTCATGGAATTTGCCAAGGACGGCTCCATTGCCCGCTACTGCCAGGCCAACGCCGTGATGACGATGAAGGAATATCTGTGCGATTACGCGAGCCCCGCCACGAAGGAAGCTGGCGAACGCGTGATTGCCAACGAAATTCCGAAGATCTGTCACGAGAAGATGCGCATTGCCTGCGAAAAACGCATCATCCGCATCGAAGAAGGCGAACGCGACTTCCGCTTCTAACCTGTCGACTTCCTAGCAAAACGCCGCCCGAGGAAAGGCTCTTCAGGCGGCGTTTGCGCGTTCAGGCGTCTGGCCGGATTAGATAAGGATGCCGAGTTCTTTTTTGAAGCGGGCCACGATGGGAGCCATCTTTTCGGGTTCGGCCATCAAAAGCGGATCAACGAGAACGTCGGCCTGCTCCGGCGTCATCAGTTTCAGTTCGATCACGGCTTGTTTGACATCGCAGCCCTTTTCTTCACAGTAGTGGGCAACGCGCACGCCTTCCGGATAGCCGAATGTGGCAGCTACAACCGTACTCAGCGCAATCGATTCCAGAGCTTCTGTCTTACAGCGGGCGGCATTGGCCGTGATGCCCTCAACGCAGTGTTCACGCAAAATCGGAATTTCGGCTCCGAGGATCTGCATGTTTTCAAAGAGGCACTTGTAGAAGGTTGCATCCCAGACGTTGAGGTCGAGCTCGCCTTCGTCGACGGCCATGGTGATGGCCACGTCGTTGCCGCAGACCTGATGAGCAATCTGAATGACCATCTCTGGAACTGTCGGGTTGATCTTGCCCGGCATGATGGAGCTTCCCGGGGACAGAGCGGGAAGATTGATTTCCATCCAACCAGCGCGCGGTCCCGAACTCATCAGGCGCAAATCCTTGCTGATCTTGGATAGTGTGACGGCAAAGGACTTGACTGAGCCTGACACGGCAAGGAAGAAGTCCGGATTTTGGAAACCGTCGAAGAGATTGGGATTGGGGTGGACCGTCTCACCCACAATTTCGGAGATGTGCTTATAAAGCGCGTCCGTATACCCAGGGGCGGCACCGAGCCCCGTTCCAACGGCGTTGCCGCCCATGATCAATTCAAAGCAGCCGCCGCGAAGATCTCGAAGCGCTTTGACCTGACGGCGAACGGCGCTGGCAAAGCCTGAAAACTCCTGCCCGAGCGTGACGGGCAGTGCGTCCTGCCAGCAGGTGCGGCCGACCTTGACGATTTCTTTGAATTCCTTGGCCTTGGCATCAAACGCGTCGGCGAGTTTTTCGCCTTCGGCGATGATCACGTCCAAACGCGGAGCGATAGCCAGATGCGTTGCCGACGGGATGGTGTCGTTGGTGGACTGCGCCATGTTGACGTGCGTATTGGGGTGCACGGCATCCTGTCCCTTGTGGCCGGTCATCAGTTCGTTGGCCAGATTGCCGATCACTTCATTGACGTTCATGTTGACGCAGGTGTAGCCGCCGCCCTGCCACATATCGAGCGGAAACTCCTTTTCAAATCCTCCGGCGATCACTTTGTCGCAAGCCTGTTCAATGGCTTTTGCAATTTCGGGCTTCAGAGCTCCGATTTCGGCGTTGGCCAAGGCGCAGGCCTTCTTGATTTTGCAAAGCGCGATGTGCATGTCCGGGTAGGCAATCACGGGAAAGCCCGCTGCGCCCGAAACCTTGAGCATGCGAGTTGTTTGAATGCCGTAGTAACGGTCATTGGGGATGGACATTTCACCGAGGCAATCGCGTTCAATACGGGTGTCGGTCAATTTGAATTCTCCGAAGGCTCCGTTTTTGGGGTGGAGTCAGTAATCAATGATTCAAAAATTTTGAACGATTAGAGGAAATTAGTGTGGTGTTGCTGAACTGAAATTTTGGATTGAAAATCAAATAAAAGACGTATTATTTAAGCGAAGAACATTTTCATCTTTCATGACTATGAACGGCAAGTCAGTTCAGGTTTGTTCAAACTTTTGTTAATTATTTCTGAACATAGAAATGCAGACCGAATTTGATCTCAAAGGACTGCAGGCGTTTTTGGCTGTTGTGGAACACAGGACCGTACGCAAAGCGGCACAAGTTCTGGATGTGACGCCTTCGGCGGTTTCTCAATCCATTGTCGGCTTGGAGAGAAGTCTTGGCGTTGAGTTGTTTAATCGAGATGCGCGACCGTTAAGACTGACGCCCGCCGGCCGGCGAATGCTTCAGAGCGGTGAGCATCTGATGGGAGAGGTATGTCGGCTCAAAGCCCGCGTCTGTGCGGAGACGTTGTCGATGCAGGAGTTAAGGCTTGGGCTTGGAGAGTCTGTGACCACAACCATGAGTCCTTGGTTGTTGGCACGACTGTATAAAAAGGTGGCCAACCTGGTCGTCTATTCCGGTTTGGCCCAACCGATGTCTGAGAAGCTCAGGAACGGGGCGCTGGACGTCGTGATCTGTTCTGGAGCTCAATTGGAGGATGAAAAATGGTCATGGCAAGCTGCTTACGAGGAAGAGTTTCTTTTGGTTTGTTCACGAACTCTGCCATCGGTGAGTTCGGTTGAAGATTTAAGGCATGTCGCGCAGACGCATCCCTACATTTGCTACAACCAAGAAAGCTCGGATCAAATACAAGCAAACCGCATACTGAATTCAAGCGGTATTTTTTCGACGGAACGCATTGCGGTTTCGTCGAGTTACGCCGTTGTCGGTTTAGTTGCACAAGCCGGTGGTTTCGCTTTGTTGCCGCCGTCCGATGTGTGGTGCGGACGACAGTTTTTGTCAGATGTTCGGTTTTGCCGGTTACCTGTTTCTCTTCGAGAGACGAGGAAGATGTGGGTGGTGGGCGAAGCCAATCGGGGAATCGAAGCAATAGAACTTGTCCGGTCGCTTGCGGTTGAAGTCATGCGAGAACAGATGCTCGAAGAATTCAAAAACGCGGCGCCGGGATTGGAACAATTTGTGCGGCTTTGACACTGACTATACCGGTCGACTCTTCACCGGAAGGCTGACCTTAATCGCATCAGGCTTAACGACGTTAAGGTGATGCAACAACGTCGGCTCGATTCAAAAAAAACTGCCTGCAGTTTTTACCGCAGGCAGTTCTTTAATCTGACAGAATCGGCCGAATTATTACTTCTCGACCTTGGTCTCGCGCATCTGCATGAGCGTGGCGTAGGCGGGCTGTAGATCGGTCTTCACAAGCTTTGTCTTGAGATCGAAAAGCTTGCGGTAAAGCGTCGAGTTGTCGGCGTTGGGCGTGTACTCGGCGTCTTTGATGATCGTCTTTTCCAAAAGCGGACGCACATCTTCAATGTGACCGGCTGCCTTGGCAGCAAACACGCAGTTCGTCACCACGGCGCCGCCCGCATTGCGGTAGCGAACAACCGTTGCGTTCAACATATCAGCCTTGATCTGATTCCAGAGAGAATCGCGGCTGCCGCCTTCCGTGACGGTGATGCGGTTAAGGTCCACGCCTGCCGCACGATAGGTGTCCGTGATTTCCATGTAGTCGTAGCCGATGGCTTCCAGAACGGCGCGCCACTGCACGAACTGATCGTCGTCCAGGGTCATGTTGAGGAACATACCGCTGGCGCCCTTGAATTCGCCAGTGCCGCCGGTGAGGTAGGGGAGGAAAACCACGCCGTTGCTGCCTGCGGGTACTTCTTCGGCCTTTTCCGACAACACGCGGTAGTAGCTCGAGTCGTCAGCCTTCTGGCAAATGTTGTCCTTGAACCAGCGCAGCGACAAACCGCCCGTACGGATGAAGCCCCAGTAAAAGTAAGTGTTTTCGAGCGTGCCGCTGTTAAAGATCAGGCCCGATCCCTTCTTGGAGAGTTCCGGGACGATGCCTTTGGTGGACACGCAGAACATGGCGCAGGTGCCAGCCACGTCCACGCCCTGACCGGCTTCGAAGACGCCCGACCCCAGCATCGACTGCATCGTGTCGCCTGCGCCAGCGCAGACAGGAGTGCCCGCAACGAGCCCCGTGCGCGCGGCCATTTCTTCGCTCACACCGCCCACAATGTCCCAGGGCTTGAGAATGCGGGGCATGTACTTCTTGTCGATGCCCAGGATGTCGAGCTGCTCGTCGGACCATTCCTTCTTTTCGACCTTGTAGCCGAGACCCCAGCCTGACATCGCACCCCAGTCGATGAAGGCGTCTTCGCCCTTGAGGCCTGCGAGGTTCATAAGGATGTAGGGAGCGTTATGCACGAATTTCACGCCCTTCTTGCGGAAGTCTTCGCTGTTGGCGAGGAACCAGCGGGCAAACATGGCCGGGAACATGCAGTTGGCTTCCGGGTTGCCGGTTTCACGTCCCCAGATGTCGAGGTTCTTGGCGTTGATTGCGTCAACGTCAGCCTGCGTGCGGCTGTCGAGATAATTGATATAGGGTGTGACGGCTTTGCCGCTTTCGTCCACACCGCAGATGCCGCAGATGATGCCGTCACCCATGACGGCGGCGATGTCGGACGGACTGTAGCCTTTGCCCTTGATGGCCTCGACGGTCTTCTTCATGCACTCAACGGTGATGTTGAGAAACTCATCGATGTTCATCTGCACCCAGTCGGGCTGCGGGTAGTGCAGAGTGGTGGGAAGCGAGTGCGACGCGACCGGATTGAAGTTTTCGTCGTAGACGGCAACCTTAACCGACTGCGTGCCGGCATCGAAACCCATGTAAAGCTTTGCCATGTTCAATTATTCCTAAGAATCGTTAGCGGTCATTTTTCGAGCAAGCATTGTACGCAGGTTTTCTAGGTGTTTTTTCCTAGGTGCCGGCAGGAAAAGTGTTTCTGAAAGTACCGAGCCGAGAGAGTGTCGGTTAGGGGCGAACTCGGAGCGCGGTGCACGTTGAAAAAAGTCGTGTTTTTTCAGGTCTCTCTTTGGTATAATCCGGCGCTTACGGGCGTTTTCAGGCCCTTTTGTACCGAATTTTTAACCGACTGTCTGCGCTTTGTTCCCGGCGATTTGCCGAGGTTTCGGGCGCTTTGAGAAAGAAAAAACAATGACCGAAAATCAAGAAGCTGTGAAGGCTGAAGAAACCGTTCAGGAAGAAAAGGCTGTTGCCGCTACCCAGGAAGCCGCTGCCGAAAAGAAGGAAGAAGCCGTTAACCCGAATCTGCGCACTCTTGAAGTGACGATCGACGGCAAGGAATTCCAGGACGGCGTGACCAAGGAACTGCGTCGCCTTTCCAAGAAGGCCAAGATGCCGGGCTTCCGTCCGGGCCATGTGCCGTTTGCCATGGTTGAGGCCATGTACGGTCAGCAGGCTTCCGCCGAAGTCATCAACACGCTGCTCGAACGCGAAGCCAACAAGGCCATGCGCGACGGTCAGTACCGTGTCGTCGGCCAGTTCGACGCCAAGCCGCTCGCTCCGGCCGAAGGCAGCAAGGACCTTCGTTTCGAAGTGAGCTTCGAGGTTTATCCCGACATCGTTCTGCCGGACTTCTCTTCCGTTGAACTCAAGCGCTACCTCTGCACGGTCGATGACGAAGCCGTCAACAAGACGATCGACACGATCGTCAAGCAGCGCGTCACCTTCACGAAGGAAGAAGGCCGCCAGGCTGCCGCTGAAGACCGTCTGACGGTCAACTTCACCGGCACGATCAACGGCGAAGAATTCCAGGGCGGCAAGGCCGAAGGCTTCAGCTTCGTGCTCGGTCAGGGCCGCATGCTCCCCGAATTCGAGGATGCCGCCACGGGCATGGCTGCCGGCCAGAAGAAGACCTTCTCGCTTACCTTCCCGGAAAACTACGGCAACAAGGAACTCGCCGGCAAGGAAGCTCAGTTTGAGCTCGAATGCGTGAGCGTCGAAGCTCCGCACTACCCGGAAGTCAACGATGAATTCGCGAAGTCCCTCGCTGTCGAATCCGTTGAAGTTCTCAAGACCGAAATCCGCAGCAACATCGAACGCGAAGTGCAGGAACGTCTCTACGACCGCAACCGCACCGAAGCCTTCAATGCTGCCGTCGAAGCCTTCAACTACCAGGCTCCCGCCGCCATCGTTCACTCCGAACAGGAACGTCTGCGCGAAAACTTCCAGCAGATGCTCTACGGCATGACCGGTCAGAAGAACAAGGAAGGCGCTCCGCTGGATCTCTTCCTTGAGCCCGCCAAGAAGCAGGCTCGCATCGGCATGATGATCACCGCGATCATCGACCAGAACAAGCTTGAAGCCACCGACGACGACATCAAGGCCCGCGCTTCTTTGCTCGCCGCCGCTTACGAACAGCCCGAAGAAGTGGTCGAAGACCTCGTCAAGACGCAGCGCAACAACCTTGCCAGCCGCGTCCTCGAAGAAAAGGCTCTCGAATTCCTCTTCAGCAAGGCCAAGACCACCGAAGAAACGCTCACCTTCGAGCAGCTCTCCGGCATGGGTCGCCAATAATTCGGTTCCTTGCGAACTGATCTGCGCCGACAGGCTCTGAGGCACCGGCAGTCAAGCCGTACCAAGGGCCTGTCAGGTACACGAAAGCGGGAAAAAGCAACAGAGGAGGCGTTAGCTTCCACGGGCTTTTTTCCGTTTTTGTTTCTACGGGAGCGCAAAGCTTTGAGCGCGACCGAAGCGTTGAATTTTTTACGGCTCGGCCTGTGAGGCGGAGTTCCAACAAGCGAAATATCAAATCATGCACGACATTCAAAACGCATTGATCCCGATGGTGATCGAACAGAGCGGCCGCGGTGAACGCAGCTTCGATATTTATTCGCGTCTGCTGCGCGACCGCATCGTGTTCCTGTCGGGCGAAGTCAACGACGAATCGGCAAATCTTGTGATTGCCCAGCTGTTGTTCCTTGAAAGTGAAAATCCCGACAAGGATATTTCGCTCTACATCAATAGCCCGGGCGGATCGGTTTACGCCGGTTTGGGCATTTACGACACGATGCAGTTCATCAAGCCTGACGTGCAGACGATCTGCGTGGGCATGGCCGCTTCGATGGGGGCCTTCCTTCTGGCGGCCGGCGCCAAGGGCAAGCGCTATTCGCTTCCCAACTCCCGCATCATGATTCATCAGCCCTCGGGCGGCAGCCGCGGCATGGCAAGCGATATCCAGATTCAGGCTCGCGAAATCCAGGACCTGAAGGGGCTCTTAAACGGCATCCTTTCGGAACGCACCGGCAAGCCGCTCGACATCGTCACCCGCGACACCGACCGCGACTACTATATGAGCCCGGCCGAAGCGCTCGAATACGGCATCATTGACCGCATCTATACCCGCCGCGGCGAGTAACCCCGACATTCAAGGAAATCATGGAAAAGAATAACGAGCTTCGTTGCTCCATTTGCGGACGCCATAAGAACGACGTCGAAACGCTCATCGACACGCATCGCGGCTTTCTCATCTGCGATCGATGCATTCGCGGCATGATGTCGGCTGTCGGCGGATCTGCTTCGGCTCATGGCGAGACTGCGTCTGAATCGAGCTCCGAGGCGGCAGTCGCCGATATTCTGTCGGCTCCTATTCCGACGCCGCAGAAGCTCTATGAGCATCTCGACAACTACGTGATCGGTCAGCAGCGTGCCAAGCGTGTGTTGTCCGTTGCGGTCTACAACCACTACAAGCGCTTGAAGCACAAGGCCACGGCCGAAGGCGTTGAGCTGCAAAAGTCCAACATTTTGCTGGTTGGTCCCACGGGTTCGGGCAAGACACTGCTTGCGCAGACGCTCGCGCGCACGCTCAATGTGCCGTTTGCGATTGCCGACGCCACGACGCTGACTGAAGCCGGTTACGTGGGCGAAGACGTGGAAAACATCATCCACAAGCTGTTGCTTTCGGCCGACGGTGACGTCGAGCGCGCACAGTGCGGCATTGTCTATCTCGATGAAATCGACAAGATTGCCCGCAAGAGCGAAAATCCGTCGATCACGCGCGACGTTTCGGGCGAAGGCGTTCAGCAGGCGCTTTTGAAACTCATCGAAGGCACGGTCTGCAATGTGCCTGCAGAAGGCGGACGTAAGAATCCTCGCGGCAAGATGGTGGCGGTTGACACGAGCAACATCCTCTTTATCTGCGGCGGCGCCTTTGACGGACTTGAAAAGATCGTTCGCCGCCGTTCCGTGAAAAGCGGCATCGGTTTCAGCGCGCAGGTGCACAGCGAATCGCAGGAAACGCTCACCGACCTTTTTGCGCAGGCCGAACCTGCCGATCTGGTGAAATACGGTTTGATTCCCGAACTCGTGGGGCGTCTGCCGGTTGTCGCCACGCTTGACGAACTCGACGAAAAGGCTTTCATCTCGATTCTCACCGAACCGAAGAACGCTTTGATCAAGCAGTTCGCCGAACTGTTTGCCATGGAAGGCGTCACGTTCGAAACCACGCCTGAAGCGCTTGCCGCCATTGCTCACAAGGCGATGCAACGCAAGACCGGCGCTCGAGGTCTTCGCAGCATTGTGGAATCGTCCCTGCTCGATGCCATGTTTGAAGTGCCCGCCAAGCCCGAAGTCGGTACTGTGAAGCTTGAGGTCGAAGGTGACGTCAAGGAAGGCAATGTGCGCGCCGAACTCATCGAAGGGCCCCGCACTGCCGTTCAGGCTTCGGTCGACAAGTAAGAGGCCTTCTCCTAAGGCGGAGAATCCTCTTTCCGATCGCCAATTTTTATGAGGAGAGCAAGACGGTCTGCGGGCTGTCTTGCCTCTGACTCAGACGGCCGTAATCGGTCGCTTTTGCATCTTTCTTTGCCTGATCTTCAGTTATTTTTGCCAACCATGAGCAAACAGTCGGTTTGCTGCGGTTGGGCGACTCCGTTTGTTCGTACAATGGAATCAACACAAGGCGCAAGCCTGCCGGATAGACTCTTTTGTTTCGCGGAGCATTCGTTCGGCTTGAAAATGGCTGAAATTGTCTCCATATAAGCTGTCCGGAAAACTTTTTTCGATTACGAGAACCCGATTTATGACTGAAAACGTTAACGTCACGCAAGCCGCGCCGATGCAGGCTCCTTTGCTTCCCATCCGCGACCTGGTGGTGTTTCCTCACACGGTGCTTCCGCTTTTCATCGGCCGTCCGCTTACGATTCGTTCCGTGCGCACTGCCATGAACGGCGACAGAAAGATTGCGCTGGTGACCCAGAAGGAAAGCGGCAGGGACGATCCCAAGCTTGAAGATTTGTACAAGACGGGAACCCTGGCGCGTGTGCTTCAGATGCTCAAACTGCCCGACGGCACTCTTAAAGTGCTCGTTGAGGCCGACGAGCGCATTGACATTCAAAGCATCCGCTCCAATCCGAAGGACGGCTACAGCGCAACCTACACGCCGCATCCGTGCGTGGTGCAGGGAACGACCAACGAAGAGGCCTCCCGCCGAGCTGTCCTGCAGCGCTTCATCGAATACGCACAGGAAAGCAAGAAGCTGCCCGAAGAGGTGCTACAGCCGATTCGCGAAAGCGCGACGGCCATGGCTTTGGCCGACGCTGTTGCCAGCCAACTGCCCGTTGACAATGCCCGCAAGCAGAAGATTCTGGACCAGACGACGCTTCAGGGGTGCCTGAACGAAATCATCGACATTCTTGACAACGAAATGGACATTTTGGCGGTCGAACGCCGTATCCATGGCCGCGTCAAGAAGCAGATGGAGAAGAATCAGCGCAACTACTACCTCAACGAGCAGATCAAGGCGATCCGCAAGGAACTCGGTGCCGACGATGAAGCAGCCGACGGCAACGACGAAATCACGATCCTGCGCGACAAGATCAAGGCCTGCGGCATGCCTGCCAAGACCGAGGAAAAGGCCCTGGAAGAACTCAACAAGCTAAAGCAGATGTCGCCTTCGAACGCCGAAGCCACGGTGGTTCGCGGCTACATCGAAACGCTGATTTCGCTGCCCTGGAAGGAAAAGACCGAAGTCAACAAGGATCTCCAGAAGGCCGAGGAAATCCTCAACGCCGATCACTGGGGGCTGGAAAAGGTCAAGGAGCGCATCCTGGAATACCTGGCCGTGCAGCGTCGAGTCGACAAGATCAAGTCGCCGATTCTGTGTCTGGTGGGCGCTCCCGGCGTCGGCAAGACCAGTCTCGGTGAATCGATCGCCCGCGCCACGGGCCGCAAGTACGTGCGCGTGGCTTTGGGCGGCGTGCAGGATTCGAGCGACATCCGCGGTCACCGCCGTACTTACATCGGCTCGATGCCGGGCAAGATCATCCAGGCCATGGCCAAGGTGGGCGTGAAAAATCCGCTCTTCCTTTTGGACGAAATCGACAAGATCGGTTCCGGCGTGCGGGGCGATCCTTCGGCCGCTTTGCTCGAAGTACTCGATCCCGAACAGAATCGCGAGTTCGAAGATCACTATGTGGATGTGGGTTTTGACCTTTCCGACGTGATGTTCGTGGCAACGAGCAACAGCTACGCCATCGATCCGCCTTTGCTCGATCGTATGGAAACCATCGATCTTGCGGGCTATACCGAAGACGAAAAGGTGCATATTGCGATGGAGCATCTCCTTCCGAAGCAGATGCGCTTGAACGGACTCAAGAAGACCGAAGCCGAAATCACCCAGGAAGCGGTGCTCGACATCATTCGCTTCTACACGCGTGAAGCCGGCGTGCGCGGTCTGGAGCGCGCCATCAGCAAGATCCTTCGCAAGATCGTGCGTCAGCAGTGCGAGCGCGAGGATGAAATGGCCGCCAAGGCAGCCCAAGCCGGTACCGAAGAAGTCAAGAGCGCGAAGGTGCGCGTGCGTAAGGTTCGCGTGACTCCGAAAAACCTGCACGACTATCTGGGCGTTCGCAAGTTCACGTACGGCGTGGCGCCTACGGAAGCTCGCGTCGGTCAGGTCAACGGCCTTGCCTGGACCAGCGTGGGCGGAGATACGCTTGCGGTGGAAGCCGTGTGCTTCCCCGGCCGCGGCAACGTAGTTCGTACCGGCTCGCTGGGCGACGTGATGAAGGAAAGCGTGCAGGCTGCCTTGAGCGTGGTTCGTGCCCGCGCCGCCAAGCTTGGCATTGATCCGGAAATCTTCGCCAAGACCGACTGGCACATCCACTTCCCCGAAGGAGCCGTTCCGAAGGACGGTCCGAGTGCCGGCGCCGCCATCACGACGGCTTTGGCTTCCGCGATGACCGGCATTGCGGTTCGCAGCGACATCGCCATGACCGGTGAAATTACGCTGCGCGGTGAAGTGCTTGAAATCGGCGGCCTGAAGGAAAAGCTTCTTGCGGCCGTTCGAGCCGGGATCAAGAAGGTTCTGATTCCGGAAGAAAACGTCAAGGACCTCGAGGAAGTGCCCGACAACGTCAAGCAAGCTGTGGAGATTGTCCCGGTTCGCTGGATCGACAAGGTTCTCGAAGAGGCGCTTGTGAGCAAGCCCACTCCGCTTGAACCCAAGAAGGACAAGGAGGTTGTCGCCGACGTCGTCGCGCAGGCTCAGGACACTGACTCCGCAGAACCGACGACTGCCGGTGGTCACTGCAATTGCTGATGCAGCAGTCGTCTGACTGACGCCGTAAAGACGCCCGTTTGAGAAAGTCTCGAGCGGGCGTTTTCCTGCCCGGAGAGGCGAAACGCGGCCCAAAAGGCTCGAGAGTGAAGCTTTGTTGGACAAAAGTGACGCAAAAAAACCAACATTGCCTTATTTTTCTGGGCTTTCGTGTGATTTTGCTTGGTCTCGCGCAGTTTTTAGGCTATAGTGCTCAGGATTTTTCTTTGACCGCCCTCAGGGCGTAACAACACTAAGGGGATACCCATGAACAAGAACGAACTGATCGAACAGATCGCCGTGTCTGCCGACATCACCAAGGCCAAGGCCGGCCTTGCTCTTGAAGCTTTCATCGAAGCTGTGACCACCTCCCTGCAGAAGGGTGAGGACGTGTCGTTGGTTGGCTTCGGCACCTTCACGGTTTCCGAACGCTCTGAACGCACGGGTCGCAACCCGCAGACCGGCGAAACCATCAAGATCGCCGCTTGCAAGCAGCCGAAGTTCCGCGCTGGCAAAAAGCTTAAGGATGCTGTACAATAATAGACTCGTTTGATGACGAGTCTGAAAAAGGTCGGATGCTTAGCTCAGTTGGTAGAGCGGCGCCCTTACAAGGCGTAGGTCGGGAGTTCGAGACTCTCAGCATCCACCACAGTAACTTCGCATAGCCCCGTAAAGCCCTGTTTTACGGGGTTTTTTGTTGTCTGAACTCCGCATAATCACGCATAATTTCGCCAAAAGGGTGACAAAAGGGTGACAAAAGGGTGACACAAAAGGGTGACAACGGGTGTGCAATTTCAGCTCGTTTGCCCTGCTTTTTTAGGGTGGAAAATTATGTGGATTGTGAAGACTAAGAGAGGCGATTACTGTGTCCGTTGGTACGCGGAAGACGGCAAACGGAAACAAAAAAATTTCAAGACCAAAACGGAGGCTAAGAAATTTGGCGCTGCCGTGGAGCTAACCCCGGAAGAAAAGTCGAGCACGATCACGGTCGAGTCTTTGATGCGCCATTATCAGACAACTGTGACGCCTACGAAGAAAGGTGAGCGAGAGGAGTACCATCGTATCAATCGTCTGATGCGGTACGCCTTTGTCAAAAAGACACTCTCGCAGATCACCTCGAAGGACATTGAGCGCTATATGGAGCAACGTCTCCAGGAGCGGACGGCACGGACAGGCGGAGGCCTAGTCTCGTCATCAACGGTGTACAAGGAGCGCGCCACGCTGAGCGCGATTTTTACTTACGCAGTTAAGCAGGGGTTGATGACGACAAATCCCGTCAAGGGCACGACGGTGCCTGACAAGGGAGAAGCACGAGAGCGCGTGGCAAGCGAAGAGGAAATCAAACTGATAAACGCGGCCGCGAACTGGGACGGAGAGTCCATGCCGGTGACGAAAACACAACTTGTGGCGGCTGCTTTCTCACTAGCGTGTAGAACCGGAATGCGTTCCGGTGAAATGTTGAGTATTGAAAAGGTTTGGATTGACGGGCAGGTGATTCATTTGCCCAAAGAAGCGACCAAAACTGAGTCGCGTAGAGATGTGGCGTTAAGCAAGGACGCGAGACGTATCCTTGACTTAATCCTGGAGAGAGGGGATGAGCCGAAGATTTTCGGCGATATGACCTCGATTCGTAAAGAGGCATTGTGGAGAAAGATTCGAGATCGAGCAGGTCTTGGACCTGTCTATGACTCGCAGGGAAGGCTTGTGCAGGAAGGACTGAACTTTCATGACGCCCGCGCTACCTTCTGCACGTGGGCTGCCAGCCCAGACCCGAATACGGGGGCGCCCCGTCTGGATGTTTTGAGTCTCGCAAAACAGACTGGGCACAAGAATCTGGCCATGCTGCAGCGCTACTATCGCGCCACAGCACAGCAGATTGCCCAACGGTTGGGTTAGCGCATCGCATGTGCGGCCAGCAGGGCGATCTCTGAAGCGTTTTGCGCGCGGCCTTCAAGCCAAGCTTCAATGTCGCGCGTGCGCCACTTCTTTCTGCCACCCTCTGAAATCTCGATCGGGCGGGGAAAGGTGGGGTCGGCAATGATCTTCTCAATGGCCGAATTGTTTTTCTGATAGCCAAGGGCCTCGGCAACCTCCGGCTTGGACATTACCAGCTTGGTCTTTTGAAGTCTCCTGGCAATTTCTACGGCCATTTCGTGCGCTAGTTCACGCGCAATCATCTTGATGTCGGTTTCGCTCATTTTTTACCTCTCGTCTTCGGCGCCTTCTGCAATGACGGCATACAGATTCAAAATGCGGGCGGCTTCGCGGGCCATGTCGGGGGACAGAGCAATTCCAAAACAAGGTGAGTCATTGACTCGAATCCGAACCTTTGCCCCGTCGACCGAAATTTTTAGTTCTTCCATTGGTTCGTAGTTTTTGAAAAAGACTGCTTGTTGACTCATTTTCTGATTCAAGAATGAAAAGCCCCGGGATGACCGAGGCGTGTGCTGTTTTTATTTGGGGACATAAACCACGAGAACTTTCATGGCCTAAGGAGTTCACTTATTTGATACGCGTTGGTCGGTTGTTCCAGATCATGAGACGCAAGAGCCGACCTTCAGAAGGTATTTGAGTGTCAAACCGAGCTTTTGAAGGTTTGATAATTTTCGCCTCGAGGGTCTCTGGGTCAACGGCTATGAGACCAACGTGTTCTGCGTACTCGGTTTTTAGAATTTCACTACTGATCTTTTCCAGCGTTTTAGGGTCTGAACAGAAGTAAAACCGATGACAGTACCCCAAATACGAAGGCCATTTCTTGTCTGTGGTGAAATCCGCTTTACAACTTTTGACCTCAATGATCGTGAAGCTCAAACTCAAGTCCAAGACCAGCTGACGTACCGCGCAAACGAAATGACTTCGATGAAAGAGCGTTGGGGCGGAAAAACGGCGGTTTTGAGCAAAGACGAAACCGAAGCTTTGAAGACAAAACTGTCAGGGATGGCACCTGCCGAGCAAGCTCTCTTTTTGCGTCAAAAGATGGGCGGAATGACAGAGGACGTGCAGATCGTTTTGGCGGACCAAATTGGCGATAACTATGGCCAGGCCATTCGTCTCCAAGCAGATAAGAACACGAATGAGTACGTTGTGACTTACCTTCAAGGACGGCAAGCCATTGCGGAGAAAAACGCAGCTGTAACCATCGTGACGAACGACAAGTTCGCAGGAACGAGCTCGCAATGGAGACGCCTTGATGGACTTTATGGCGGTGAAGAACTTCGTGAGCACGTAATGGATGCCGTCGAAGGGGTTGCTGCAGGCTTGATTCTTTCCGGCAATGCGTCTGGCAGCTCTGCTTATGACAAGGCTTTCGAAACTGTTGTCGGAGATATTCAGGAATACAACGGTCGTAAGGTTTCTTTGCGTAATGGCGTGACCATGTACGACCTTCGCAGAACCGTTGTCGCTTGGCGTGATCGTCTGAAGGACAGCGAAAAACCTTTTGCCAGGCCGAAGTTCTTAGGCGAGAACGAAAGACCGATGACCGGCGCCGAGTTCTCGAAATACATCTTGAGCGCGCAGCTATTGCCGCTTGGCGAAGACAACACCTTCAGCGTGGTGTACGGGGATCAGATTCTGTACGACGTGAAGGGAAATCCGATTGTTATTGAGGTGAATCCGCAATGAGTGTTTTCGTCAACGCATTTGCCAATGCACCTACTCGAGCAGACGAATATTCCGGGCCTCAGGTGATTGGAGACCGAACGCCGGAAGAACTCGAAAATCCCTATCCTGGCGTTGAGAGCCAGCTCGATACCTCTTGGTACGACGGCGTACCGGATGCGCTGTTTGGAGGCGTCGCCGGGGCGTACTACGAAACCATGAGTACGGCACAGACATTGCTTGGAAATGCCGCAGGCAAGGTTGATAAGGATTGGGAAGCGCAGCTCGACGAATGGGCCAAAGAAAACCGAAAGATCGCGCAACAGCAGTATGCGCCCGATCCTGAATTGAGTACGACTGCGGCGCAGATCGTTTACGGTGCGTCCAAGGAGCTTTCAAAGATTGGCCTTGCCGTGGCAACAGCACTACCTTTGGCTGCGGCTGGAGCTCCAGGAGTGGCTGTTGGAGGCGTAACCGCTGTGGGTTATGCCATTAACTCAGGTATTCAGTCTTTCAATGAGCAACTGGATCAGGGCGTTGATCCGGAAACGGCGGAAAAAGTAGCCACGGCAACCGGCATTGCGGGAGGGCTCGGAGTTCTTGTTCCGGGCGGATTTGGTTTGCGCACGCTTGGAAACGCTGCGGTTGGCGCCGGTGTGAACATGGGTTTTGGCATTGCCGAGCGCGCCACGATCCACAAGATTCTTGAGAACGCCGACTATTCCCAAGCGGCAGAACAATATGATCCTGCAGACCCGACCTCTCTTGCGATTGAAGGTATTTTGGGTGGTGTTGTCGGGGCTGTTTCTGCGCGCCGAGGTTCCGTTACCGTTACCAAAGAAACGGAAGACGCAGCTCGCGTTCGTGAGCAGACTCTGGCCAACCGCGCAAATCTTCCTGTCGATACAAACAATCAAGCCAAAACCTCTGACGCCTACCGTGCCCAGCAGAGAACCGAAGAGCAGATGAATGCGGGCGAGCCCGTATCGGTTGCTCCTGCAGCTGTCGATCAGACGCGCATCGATCAAATTAAGCGTGAATCGGCAAAACGCCTGCAGGAGTCGATGGCGAAGGATGGCATCGTCAAGCAAAACCGTGATCGATCTTCTGCGGCATCCATCACGCAAATGAATTCCATCGCGGCAAATCCGGACTACATGCGTCTAGGTTTTTCGCGCGATTTCACGTCCGGAGCGCCTGTTGTTGCTTACGCCGGAGAGGTTCCGGAGGTTCAACGCGGCCGAACCGATTTGGTGGTTGACGCTGATGGCAATCGCTACCCAGTTCAGTATGCCGTTGTGGAAGCCGAAGACATTCTTACCTCGAACAATATCGACGGCAGCATCAATCCAACCTACGGCGTCGGAGCACAAATGGAGGCTATGGCGGGCAACGGCCGCGCTGTTGGCCTCAAAATGGCATACGAACGCGGGAATGCTGACAACTATCGATCCGAGCTGCTGGCTGACACCTCGCACGAAGTTCCTGTTGATGTCATCAATGGGATGCGAAACCCCGTGTTGGTTCGCATCATGCGAGACGAGGATGTCAAGGCGAACATGGGCGACATTACGAATCGCTCTGCAACGCAACAGTTGTCTGTCGCCGAGCAGGCGATGACAGATGCCGCTCGTATTGACCTGTCTCGTTTGAGCTTCACTGACACCGGGGCAATTTCTCCTGACTCTGTGCGTGAGTTTGTGGCGCTGCTTCCTGCCGAAGAACGTGCCGCGCTGATTGATGTGCATGGTGTTCCGAACGATGACGCGGTTCGTCGATTGAAAAACGCAATCTTTCAGAGTACGTACAAAACCACGACGCTAACGGATTTAATCAATACGACGGACAAAGAACAGAAGGCTGGCATTGCGAACGTTTTGACAGCCTTCCAGCAGGCCGCGCCGAGACTTCTGAAACTCGAAGGCGCAGGAGAGCTCGACTTCCGTCCGGCCATTGCGGAGATTCTTGGTGAATTGGCTGAGTCCCGCCGACGAGGAAAAGGTTTGTCGCTCGATGAGCTTTCTCGACAGCCTGGCTTAGAGGGATTGAATCGGTCGCCGGAGGCCGAAGCTTTGCTCCAGTGGTTGAAGCAAATCGAGGGTCAAAAAGGCGCACGACGCGCAATCAGTGACACGCTCGGCGAGCTGGCGGATTTCGTTCGCACAAATCTGGATAACCAGGCGATGGGCGGCGATATGTTTGGCGATGTTCCGCCGATTCAACGTGTTGATGTCGCTCGTGAATTTTCCAGAAAAACGGGCGTGGAAATTGACGAAGCGAAGTTCATTGAGGTTCGAGACCTCAACGATGCCGTTCGGAAAGAACGCATGGTTAATTCTGATGCGGACGTCCAGGTAGCGCTACGAGCAATGGCAGAACCTCCGATTGCTTCTGCACCAGATTTCGAACTTATTACGGTTGCCAAAGACTCTGATGGGACAGAGCATCGTGTCTGGGGTGTTTCTGGCAATCCTGATCTGATGCAACTTCCGGATGGTATTGATGGGGTTAAGCCCCTTCCGGTGAGACTTCAGGAAGGAACAAGAGCAGGAGACCATCTCAGAAAGCACGAGAAGCAGCTCTTGAAAGGTGCTGGCTACTCTTCTGCGGAAGAAGCGATTTGGGATGTAGCACAAAACTACAGATGGATTACGCGAGGCACAAAAGAGAACGCGCTCAGAATCCAGAGACAGTTGGCAGTTGAAGAGAACGGAACAATCCGAAGGGCAGTCCTGCAAGTCGAATTACAGGAAGAAGCAGGAATTTATCGAGTTGGCTCGGTGTTTTTCTCAACGAAGCCGTTTAATGAAACAGCGGTTCTGTTTGATCGGCAGGCTCCCGATCGTGGCCCTCTCTCGCCGGTGCGACCGACCTCAGAGCTGGCGTCCACCCGCGCCTTGACTCGGAAACAGACTTCCTCTGCTGAGGAAAGTATCGGTCAAAAAATCGCGGATGTCAATGATGTCAAACGTGCTGCCGAGACTGCTCGGCAGGTAACGGAAACACAGATCAATCGCCAGCTTATCGATCAGGTCCGCACGGCTGAAGATAGCCGCCTTCAACAGGAAGCTATGTTTGCGCTTGAGCAAAACCCGAACATGAGAATTCAGCTTGACGAAGGCGACAGCTCGGTTTCTGCGGCTGAATTCATCAAACGGTCGGATGACGAAGCGCAGGAATTGGAGAACATTGCAAATCAGGGCGTGCCGACAGCTGTGGTGTGCGCGTTCATGAATGGAGGCTTGGATGGCAAGTAATGCGGCAAACCGCATGCAGATGCGAAAGGAATGCGTTGAACGTATCCAATTATCGGTTGGCACCGAATTAACCGATACTCAGGCGGCAGAAATCCTTTCCGGTTTGAGAAGCGCAATGGAGGCCGAACGCGACGCAAACCCGCAGGCGTGGTTGGCCATGGGTAAACAGGAACGAGCTGAAGCAGCAATGAAGCGCTATCAGTCCGATCTGTTGGCGCGTGCAGACAAGATGCGACAGCGCGCACGGCTGACTGTTATCGCTCAGGATAGGATCAATCGCCGGGCACAGTTTCACAGAAGCCGCGGATACGAAGGGCTGGCCGTGACGCAAGCTTGCCTTGAGGATGTGAATCGCGATGTCTTCGCACTGCAGAATCAGTACCTGACGGACTTCTGCCAGAAGATTGACGGAAAGATTCCTGGTTCAGGATTCTTGCATCTTTTCGAGGATGCTGATTTTGCCAATGCCGTCATCCGTGAAATCTATGGCGAAAACACGGGCAGCAAACTGGCAAAGAATGCGGCTCAAGCGTACATGGATGTGACCGAGGCACAACGTCTGCGCTTTAATTCAGCGGGCGGAAACCTTGGGAAGCTTGAGCATTATTTCCCGCAGAACCACAGCGTGAGAAAGATGGCGCACGCGGCGGAGATCATTGCCGGCCAGGGGCGTCTGCGGCAAGTCGCCAATATGGTCGTCAACACTTTGGGTAAACGAGTGAACCGGTATGAGGCCAATAAAAACGCGTGGGTTGAATTTGTCTTCCCTCTCGTGGATCGCAACCGTTACCTCGACCTGAATGGCGACCGCATGGGCGATGCCGATATGCGTGACATGCTTCACCGGATGTACGACACGATCATTACCGATGGAGACAATGATTTTGAGTCCTCTCTTGTGGCTGGGCAAAAGGCTCGCACAGGAAGCGGTACGCGTGCAGACCGAGGCAATCGCCACCGAGCGCTGCATTTCAAGGATGCAGACTCCTTTTTCGCCTACCGGCAGATGTTTGGACAAGGCAGCGTGATTGACACGGCCATGTCGTCGATTCGCCGAACCGCGAAAGATATTGCGATTCTGGAAGGGCTTGGCCCCGATCCCAACGCGATGGTGCGCGGTATGGAACGAGTCGGGGTCGATGAGGTAAACCAAGGCAACAAGACGCAGGGCTATCTCCGAACCAAGGTTTCGGTTTCGCTTGTTCGTGCATCATGGGCGACGCTCAACGGCGACGCCAATACGGTTCGTCCCGGGCGAGAAATTTTTGCAGACGTGATGCAAGGCGCTCGCAATCTCGAAGTAGTCGGCAAGCTTCAGAGCACGCTTCTGTCGTCTGTCTCGGACGTTGCGACATACTTCATCAGCGCTCGCATGTACAAAGTGCCATTCCTACGATCAACGGCCGCTCTTGTTCGTGGCCTAGGAAAGGAGAACAAAGCGTTGATGTTGCGCGCCGGCGTCTTGGCCGATACCCTTTCTCAGGGCTTGACTCGCATGGGTGAAGGGCTTGTTGGGCAAGGCTGGACCGGCAGATTGGCCAACGCCACAATGAAGGTCTCGTTGCTTGATGCGTGGACTCAGTTGGTGCGTCGCGCATCAATGCAGAACATGATGGGGCTTCTGGGGGAATTGGTGCAGCATCCTTGGGACTCACTTGAGCCTTTCGTGAAGATGGCCTTGCAACGCGCCGGCGTTGATGCCGACACGTGGGACTTGTGGGCAATGGCTCGCCAGACGGAGGTCGGCGGCGCCAAGTTCCTGACGACTCAGGACGTTTTGGAAATCCCGCTTGGCAATTTCCGCCTTCGCAACGGTAACGCACTTAGCCAGCGCGACCTAAACGAAGCCGCCAAGAAAATGATCGTCTTCCTCACGGACGAAAGCGGCGTCGCGTCTCTGAATCCGGACTTGTTCACTCGAGGCGCGGCTAATGCCGGATGGGAAAGAGGCAATGTTTACGGTGAAATTCTGCGCAGTGTGATGCTGTTCAAATCTTTCCCGCTTGGTTTCATGCGCCGACATTTGGAGCGAATGACCGACTTGGCGCAAACGAATGGGAAGTTTTCAGCAGCCAAATATTTTTCGACCGTATTTGTTGCCACGACGCTCATGGGGGCAATCTCCGTGCAACTCAAGGAGCTTGCTGCTGGTCGTGATCTCCAAGACATGGACTTGACCAATCAGGATTTCTGGTTGCAGGCAATGTCCATCGGAGGCGGCGCAGGCTTCTTGAATGACATTATTGTCGCTGGTTTAGACGGACAGAATGCCTACGGTTCACCCAACATGATTCGTGCTCTTGGCCCTGTCTTCAATACGGTTCTCGACACATTTGACGTGGCAAAGACAGCCTACAACGAGGCAATGGATTCGCGTAACGTCGGGTTGTACGACAGAGAAACAAAGGCTGGTGCCAAGGCTTTGCGCCTCATTCGAGGACACATGCCTTTCGTCAATCTTTGGTACACAAAGGGGGTTCTTGACCGCGCTATCTATAACGATCTGATGGAAGCTGCCTCACCCGGGTATATCGCTCGCGTGCAAAGTTACGCTCTGCGCAACAAGGGCAGCGAGTATTGGTGGGAAATGGATAGCCTCAAACCTCGACGAGCTCCAAGAGTGGCGGAGGCTCCGAACTAGAAATCTGTGGAGACAATTTGACTAGCGGCCAAAACAAGGTACGGGAATCTCAGCAAGTCTGTTATTCCCTGCCTTATGCCGTCGGGGTGAGTTACTACGGCAATTACAGCCATCGCGACAATAAAAGCAATCATCCCCCAACGCTCTTTCCAATTTTTGAAATGTCCAAAGAGTCCAAAGATATTCAGGAGTGAGAATCCCCAGAACAACCCGCCGGCAAGAACAAAGAACATAGGCTTTATTCCAAATAACAATTTGCAGTTTCATTCGGAGTCTAGCCATAAAATCATCCGCGTGTGCTAATTAGGACGTCAGTCGCAGAAGGTGTTGTTTGAGGATGGTGATGGCCGTAGCTGAGGTGTCATCTGTAGCTATAATCGTCTCGTCTGATGACTAGGGGCGAAATGTGCAGGTTAAGCAACTAGAAGGTTTCCGTTCCTGGCTAGATGGTCAGACTGAACCTGCAAAAGGCATCATTACTGACAGAATTACCAGAATCCAGGAAGGCAACCTAGGTAACGTTAAGTCCCTTGGCCAAGGGCTTTCAGAGGTCAAGATTGACTATGGCCCAGGGTATCGCTTGTACTGTTGGGTCAGAGGCGAAGTGATGGTGATTTTGCTGTGCGGAGGGAATAAGTCTTCGCAGAAGAAAGACATAACGAAGGCCAGGAAATTATTGGAGGAGGTCAAAAATGAGCTTAAAGCTGATTGATTTTGACCCTGTGGATTATCTGAAAACTGAAAAAGCTGTTACAGAATTCCTCAAGGCAGCTAAAGATGGAAATGACGCAAATCATATTGAGCAAGCTCAATTGATTGCAGAGAAAGCTCGACGTCGCAATGAGCATAAGAAGCGTCGTTCTACTTTTACCAAATTTAAATTGTGTTCTTACACGTTTTATCAGGAAATTCCGTCCTGGAGTCGTCCTGCGTCTTTTCAGGCCCTATCGTCTGCTCCTGTTGCAATCCAGCAATAGTCAAAGATTGAGAAAAAATGACCGCTCAAAGACCAATTAGAGAAGGTTCGCTTCAAGTTTTGAGTATTAAAGCGTCCTGCACCCCAGAGGTGGACTGCTCAGGTGGGAGTACTGTTCCTGACATGAGAACGACTCAAGAGCTTTCCGAAGACCTCAAAGAGCTAACAATTAAGTTGCAGCTTAGTGTTAAGTTGATTAACAAGGAACACAAAACTGTAGCAAATGTGGATGTTGTGACGAGGTGCCGTTTTAAGTTTGCTCAGCCGTTGTCTGTGGAATTCATAGGCGATTATGAGTCGTGTTATCCGTATGTTTTGCCCATGTATCAGAGAACAGCGGAAAAAGCTCAACGAGAGTTTGAGATTATGGGGTATTTTGTCCAGTTGCCCCTTCTAGCGTTTCAGCGTCCGGCAAAAGTAACTCCAAAATCTTCCTAGTGCGCGTGAGCCGATCCGTTCAACCGAAAATGCCTCCAACAGTTTGGGGGCTTTTTCATGGCGATCGGATACATCAAGCGCCTTGCCGGGCCATACATCGGAGACGGAACCGGCCAAAAAACTTTCAGCTTCGGGTTCTTCGTATTTGACGAGGGCGACGTTTATGTGGCGAAAGCAGCCACAGAGAACGGCGCGTCTTCGACTCTGCAGCAGGGCACGGACTACACGGTCACGCTGAATGGGGACCAAGAGGCTTCGCCTGGCGGCACGATCACGCTTACCGCGGAAGCTGGGCTTGCTGACGGCGCCGTGCTCGTCATTGGCTCGGACGTTGATTACACCCAAACTCTCGATCTAACGAACTACACGAGATTCCCGCCGGCGCGAATCAGCGAAGAGCTCGACCGCATTGTTGTCCAGATTCAGCAGCTCGTCGAAATTCTTGGGCGCACGGTCAAGGTCGATGCGACCGACACGATGACTCCGGAAGAGCTCAAGCAGCAGCTGCTTGAGGTTGCGGCGTCGGCCGGAACCTATCGAGACGAGGCCCTGGCCGCAGCAGAAGCAGCGGCAGCCTCCGAGTCTGCAGCGCAGACGGCACAGGCTGCGGCAGAACTTGCCCAAGGCAAGGCCGAAGAGGCCTATCAGGATACGCAGGCTGCGGCAGAGCAAGCAATTGAGGACATCGGCGAGGCTAAAACTTCTGCCATCTCAGAGATTCAGCAGACCGAGCAGACGTCCAAAACGGCCGTTGCAAACGAAGGCACAACGCAAATCGGACTGGTTCAGGCCGAGGGCACGAAACAGATTGGGCTTGTCGGCAACAAGGGGACGGAGCAGATCACTGCTGTTGGCAGTGCCGGCTCCGCGCAGATTCAGGCCGTGGGTGCCAAGGGTACCGAGCAAATTGGTTTGGTGCAGACAGAAGGCACGACTCAGGTCAATGCTGTTAAACAGGCTGGCACCACGCAGGTCAAGGCGGTCCAAGACGAAGGTGCAACGCAAGTTCAGGCCGTCACAACGGTCGGCGATGAAAAGATCGTAGCAGCGACCGAGCAAGCCGAAGCAGCTGCTGACTCTGCAACCGCAGCGGACCTAAGTGCATCAGCGGCTCAGTCCAGCGCGTCCGCGGCTTCTACAAGTGCAGGTGAAGCGGCTAGTGCTGCAAGTGCTGCATCGGGTTTTGCTAGCGCGGCGGCGACTTCTGCTGATGATGCGGCGGAATCCGCGGCTGCTGCTCTTGCCTCTCAGAACGCGGCCAGTGCATCAGAAACCAATGCGGCCTCGTCTGCTACCGCTGCGGCGGCTTCACAAACGGCGGCGAAGACTTCTGAAACCAACGCAAAAACGTCCGAAACGAATGCGAAGGCCTCGGAGACGAATTCCAAGGCTTCAGAGAACGCTGCGAAAGACGCACAGACCGCTGCCGAGGAGGCTCGTGATGAAGCCCGTGGGTATGCCGATCAGGCGTCGCAAGGCCAAATGCAGGCTGACTGGGCGCAATCGGATTCTGGGCAGAAGGACTACATCAAGAACAAGCCAGTATTAGGGGTCTTGTCTGGAAAAGACACGGTCACTTTCGATCTTATCGATTCCAGTGCCATGGCCTCTACCGAGGAGGCGATTGACGGCACATCCGCGACGAAGCTGATGAGCCCGGAGGCTACAGCGGCGGCTATCGGGGCACTGGCGCCGCCTCCGACTTGGGATTCGGTTGAGGGCAAGCCTTCGACTTTTCCGCCGTCCGCGCACTCGCATACGACAGCTGACGTTACTGGTTTGGATACGGCTCTTGCCGGCAAGGCCGCAAGTGTTCACACACACGAGATTTCTCAGGTAAACGGTCTGCAGACTGCCTTGGACAACAAGCAGCCTGCGGGCAGTTACGCAGCAGCTGTGCATACGCACACCAAGTCGGAGATCACGGACTTTGCGCACACGCATGGCACGACTGACATTACCGGGCTTGATACGGCCCTGGCTGGTAAGGCGAATGTCACGCATACCCACGCAATCATCGACATCACGGGGTTGCAGGCGGCGCTCGACGCGACGGTGAAGACGACGGGCGACCAAACGATCGAAGGTACCAAAACCTTCTCGGCCAAGATCGTGGCTTCTGCCGGCGTTCAGGGTAAAGCCGATTCGGCGAGTACGTCCGACGACGCTCAGTCCATATTGGCTGCATTCCAAGAATTCGCAACGGAGAACAACATTGTCTGACGATCTGAAAACACTGGTAGCCCAAGAGGTCGCCAAGCAACTGGCGGCAATCGCGGCCGATCAAACCACAAAGAAGGTTCTTGAGTTTTTGAAACAAAGCGGAACGAATTCGTCCGATTTGCTTAATGGGTATGTGCGACTAGAAAACGGACTGCAGGTTTGTTGGTTTTACGGAGAGTGTCAGTTTTCGTCACAACAATACACGCATACGTGGCCAGTTCCGTTTTACGACTCACAGTACGGCGTTGCTTTTGAGGTTAAACGAAACATTGCGCACCCAAACAGAATCGTTGAACAATCCAGTTCGACTTTAGCGATCGTTGCAGCATCAGCGGATAACCTGAAACTGAGCGTTAGTTTTATTTCGGCAGGTAGATGGAAATGAATCAAACCGTGAAGAAAGTATTGGACTACCTCAAGGCAAACGGGGGGGGGGTAATTCCAAGGTAATTGAAGAATGGCATGAAGGAACAGAGTGGTACAGGGTTTGGAGTTCCGGACTGATCGAGCAAGGCGGCTTAGCTGATATTACAAGTGCTTCCGATGGTAAAGAGGTTACCTTTTTAAAAGCCTTTAGCACGGTTATTTTAAATATGACTGCTACGGTTAAAGATAACACTGAAGGGTATTATTTAGCATTTGGGTGCTTTACGGATGGATCAATAAGTCTTACAGGCGTCACAGTAAGAGCATTAAACTCAGTTGATACCGCAATCAAGGCAAAAGTTTTTTGGTACGCAGCAGGTTATTGAAATGGCAACAGCAAACGAGACGATTAAAAAGGTACTGGATAAATTGAATCAGCGAATTGCCTCTGGGGGGGGGTAATTGATAAATGGTCTGACGGTCAAGGTAACTTTTGGCGGAAGTATTCCGATGGCTTCATCGTACAAGGTGGTCGTAAAGAAGCAAACACGGTGAATATTTCATTAAATACTCCGTTTTCAGATCTGAATTATTACTTCAATATTAGATGCCAAAGAAATTCAGAATCGAGCGGTAGTTATTCTTGGTACAAGAACAAAACGCTTACAAGCATTCAATCATTAGAAAATAGCGAAATCGGTTTCTGGTTCGCTTGCGGTTATTAGAAAGGAAATCGAAATGACAGAAGTAATTCCCCAGGTGGGGGGGGGTATCGGCAGACCCCACGGTTAAGGCGGTTCTGAATTGGTTCAAGACACAAATCGGAAAAGCCGACCAGGTTGTCGAGGAGTGGCATGAGGGGGCGAACTTCTATCGGAAATATTCGTCAGGGTTTATTGAGCAGGGCGGTGCTGTGACAGGAAATGGAATGGTGCCTGTGACGCTTCCTAAGGCTTTCTCAACTACGGAGTACTACGTTGGTTCAACCTGCATAGCCAACGACACGGTTTGGGATCGCACTATTTTGAACAGAACGCCCCAAACATTTGAGCTTGGATTGCACGAATCGACAGCGCAGTATCAAAACATTTGGTTTGCTTGCGGCTATTAAATGAGGTTAAAAATGGCAGAAACAGACTTTTATATCGGACAAATCTTTGAGGAAACCTATCCTCCCGAAGCGGCGGTGTGGTGCAACTCTCATGGGGATCGGTACATCAAGGAGATCGAAAAGACGGCCGAAGGCAAACGTCAGTTCCAGATAGTGGCGGTGCCGGCTCCCTCGCTCGAAGAAGTGAAGACTCAGAAGCTTGCCGAGCTCGAGAGCAAGTTCCTGGCTTGGTACGAGACGGAGGCAACCGTCACGAGTTCTCTTGGTTTTGTGGCCGACTCCGACAGCCGCGCAATGATGGACACGTCTGGCTTGGTTACGACGCTCGAAGCGCAGCCGGCAGAGACCCGCGGCACGGTGGCCTTCATGGATCACAACAATGTCCCGCATCAGCTGACGCTCGAGCAGATGAAGACTGTCAATTTGGAAATCATCCAGAACGGCCAGAGCGCTTACGCACAGAAGTGGGCTTTACGCACGGCTATCGAAGCAGCTGAAACGGCTGAGGCCGTGAACGCCATCACGATCGAATTCGTGGGAGAGGACTTCAGTGCGGCATCCTGATGGCTTTCAAATCCTGGTGGCGGTCGATCAGTTGGTGAACACATTGATCGGGGGCTTTGCTGACGAAACGCTTTCAGCAAGACTCTGGCGCCACCACTTGGCAGGCGAATACACGTGGGCAATGAAACTGGTAAACCTGATCTTTTTCTGGCAAGACAACCACTGCCGAGAGGCATACGAATCGGAAATCTATCGTCAGCAATATCCAGAGGAGTACAGAAATGGCAACAGCTGATCCGACCGTCAAAGCGGTCTTAAACCACCTCCTTCAGAATGGGGGGGGGTAATTACAAAGTAATTGAAGAATGGCATGAAGGCACAGAGTGGTATCGAGTTTGGAGTTCTGGTTTGATTGAACAGGCAGGGACATATCCTTCCGCTGGAACCCCGAAGATTTCCTTGCGAAAGCCGTTTTCCAATGTGGACTACATAATCGTTATGTCTGGTGGTTGCGGAAGCATAAAAAAGGAAACAACTACAGTTAGCTTTGACGCAACGTTTGGTATGGGCATTAAGACAGAAGGGCTTTGGTATGCCCTTGGATATTGAGGTTTAAAAATGGCAGAAGCAAATCAAACTGTTTTGAAGGTTTTGAACCACCTGAATTCAAAGATCGGAACGGGGGGGGGTAGTCGATTCGGGTTTGAGTTCTGATGGAAATTCGTTTTACCGAAAGTATTCAGACGGATTCATTGAACAGGGTGGGTTTGTCGAGCGGGAACCCACTGGAAAAAGAGTGATAACTTTCACGATTCCTTTTGCTTCAAAGGTTATGTCAGTGAGTAGAGTTAACGTCACAACTAGCACTAATCAAAATAACGGCGCGGACGGATTCAGTGTTTACAACGTAACTACAGTTTCGTTTAGTCTTTCCTTTGTGGCCTATGACGGGTATTGGTACGCCTGCGGATATTGAAGGATATTGATATGGATAAAGTTTCACGCGTGGGGGGGGGTAGCCTCTCCTGAAGTTTTGAAGGTTTTGGAGTGGGTCAAGAAAAGCCAGATCGTTGAAGAATGGCACGAGGGTGCGAACTTCTATCGGAAATACGCCTCTGGTTTCGTGGAGCAAGGCGGGCTATCCCCATCGCCGACAGACAACACAAACGTGGCCGTCACGTTACATGTCCCGTTCTCTTCAGCCGACTACTTCGTCTTTTCAAACTACCTTTATTCCTACTATACGGAGAAGTCATACGGGTACGTCAACGGGCAAACGACGAACGGTTTCAACGTCTTCTCATTTGACACTTCGTTCTACTGGTACGCCTGCGGGTACTGACTCCTTCGCCCTCTTCGGAGGGCTTCTTTGAAAAGCAAAACCCGCCTCAGTCAAAACCGAAGCGGGTTTAAGTCTTAATCAGAATCTCAAGAAGAGATCAGATTAGAACTTGTGGCGAATACCGATCATAGCGCCGAAGACGGTGGGGTCTTCGTCTTCTACACCAGAGGTGTTGTGGTCAAAGCTATCTTGGTTATACGTAACAACACCATAGATATTGGTACGCTTGGAGAGAGGATAATCGTAACCGGCAGACACGATCCAACGGTTCAAATCGACGCCCCCGAGCCAACCGCCCATGCGGTCATCCATGCTGTCAGCGGATTCGGCATCCATGTAAGAAGCACCGAGCAGAACGTTACCTCCGGCAGCGGGAATGGCAGCGGAAACGCCAAGACTCCAGCCCTTTACATAAACGTATTTAGAGCCGTCCTCTGCCTTCAGCATGTTTTCGGCAGCCAGATCAACCAGATCCGTTGCAGCGCCGGAGAAGCTAGACAGGCGCACTTCGTCAAAATAGGCGGCGCCAGCAAAGAGCTTCACGACCTCAAAGTCGTAGTTACCGCCGAAACGAACTGTCAGGCTGTCGTCGATGTCGTCGGCGGCACCCTCAGCAGCCGTAAGGCCGGCAGTCTTATAGTTGATTGAGTCGACGGCGAAGTAGAGGTTAAGAGGACCATTAGCGTAGGTTGCGCCGATGGCGTAGTAACGATCGCTGCCAGATTCGTTTTCATAGTCGTTGGAACCCATGCCGTACTGGGCGAACACTGTGAAGCCGGCGAAGTTCGGGGTTTCGTAGGCAATCATGTTGTCCCATTTGCCGGAACCACCAAAGACCGTATCGGCTTGAGCAGCGTAGCCACCCCAAGACGTACCAAAGGCGGACATCATACCCTGCTTACCCCAGGAAGACACGCCACCATTAATGGAACCGATGCGGCCCATGGCCAACTTACCAAAACCGCCCTGGATAAAGAGACTCGATTCACGATCAAACATCTGGTCTTTTTCAGCGCCAGTGTCAGAGGCAAAGCCGTCTTCAAGGATGAAGCCCACCGTCAAACCGTTGCCGAGGTCTTCAGTACCCTTCAAGCCCCAACGAGAGCCGGACTGCATGCCGGATTCCATAGAGAAGGTGTCTGTCGCGTCATAGCCGTTCGGGGCTTCTGCGCTGGTTGCATCCAAATCGCTGTGTAGATAACGGAGGCCCGTATCAACGATACCGTACAGCTGAACGTCAGCAGCCAGAGCGGAACCGGCGAAAGCGCCGAGAACTGCAACTGCAGCCAAAGTCTTTTTCATTTGATTTCTCCAAATCGCAAGAGAGTTTTTGCAAAAACCCATCGGGCGAACTTGCTAGTCGTGGACTCTTGCAAAGACACGACTGCTCCCAATGGAATGAGGCGATGATGTCTTTACAACCTCAAAACGTTCAAGAAATCCGTGAAAGAAAGTGGCTCAGGGGGGGGGGTAACCCTAGGATAAAAAACAACAGATAGTAGGCAAAACCGGGAAACCGTCTATTGCTACATGACAGCAAATCGGCTCCTGAGAATGCTTGTGCGCGTGAGCTGAAGGCACAGACCGACAATCACGCTAACGGTATTTGCAAGGAGCAAGTCATGACAAAGGAAGAACTGAAGGCGCTGCTGGAGCAGATCGGCGTGAAGGTCGACGAAATCACGGACGACATTGCGGCCGAGGTGGCCGAGTGGAAGTCCGGGCTCGATGCGGAGACGCGCCGAGCCGTGCGCCCGTACTGGCTCGCAATGGTCGCGATCGCGTTCGTGCTTGGCTGTGGCGTTGGACATCTCTTCTTCTAAGGACGTCCAGTGATGCAACGGATGGCCGACCTTGCGTCCTACTTCTCGAGCCTTGGCCTTGACAGGTCAATCACAGCGCTCGGGTCGATCGCTGGCGCGGTGTGGGGCTTTGCTTTCTCAGAAGGGATTTGGCCTCTTGTTTGGTGGCTGGCCATTTTTATCTGCATCGACTTCCTGACCGGCTGGATCGCGGCATCAAAGACCGGTGATTTTGACTCCCACATTCTTCGAGACGGGGTAACGCGAAAGGTATTGATCGTTGCGGTCTGTGGTCTTTCCCACGGACTCGACGTTCTTTTCGAGCCTGTCATCGGCGTTTCCATTTTTCAAAGCATGGTCATCTGCATGTACGGGTTGGGCGAGTTCGCCTCCATCCTTGAGAACCTTGAACGAGCCGGCTACGGTCAGTCGATTCCGCCCATCTTGCGACGCTTGATCGGTGCATTGAACCACCGTCTCGAAGACACTGTTGAAAAAATTGAAGGAGATACAAATGCCGACACGCGGCCTCCGAAACAATAATCCGGGAAACATCGATAAGGGTCGAGACGACTGGGAAGGTCAGGAACTTCCTGGCGATGATCCTCGTTTTTGCACTTTCACGAGCATGGCCTACGGATGCCGTGCTTTGATTCGCACGCTGATGACGTACCACACGAAACATGGACTTTCGACGGTGCGAGAAATCATCAATCGTTGGGCGCCGCCGGTTGAGAACAACACGGACGCATACGTCGACCATGTTTGCCAGCGCCTTGGCGTCGCGCCGGATCATCCTTTGGATTTTGACGGCAACCCTCAGATCTATTTGCACCTGGCACGAGCTATCGCTTGCCACGAGAATGGTGCCGCAGCAGACAACATCAGCCTTGAGACGTGGAAGGAAGGCGCGGAACTTGCCGGGCTCATGGTTTCTGTTTAACGGAGCAACAAATGATTAGCCGAACTGATGTAATGAATCTTGTGGATCACATCGAGTATTGGCGCCCGGATGGAACATATACAACCGTGTGCTGTCTCATCTTCAAATCAGGCTTCACAGAACTCGGCTGGAGTCAGTGTGCCGATCCAGAAGATTTCGATCCTGAAAAAGGCAAAGAGTATGCCTTGGATTGCGCGGTCGAACAGTCCTTGAAATATCTTGCCTGGGACAAGGCTAATCAACGAGGGGCATAGGAAATGTGCGAAATCAGTGACTTCTATAGCCGGTGCAACTCCCTTCGCGACATGTATGGGCGTTTGTGGAAACCTGAACGTGTGCAAGATGCTGACGATCAGGCCGAGATCGAAGAGCTCGAACGTCTCCGTAAAGAGGTCGCGCGTAAGCGTCGACGCCAAGAGATCGAAGCGCTTCGTCGTGAGCTAAGAGAAGACCCGTATGCGGTGTGGAAATGACCTGGCTTAAATACCTCGGCGCAGCACTGGCGGCTGTAGCACTCTTCGTGTCCGGCTACAAGTATGCGGCGGCACTTTATGAGGCGGACATTGCCGATCTACAGCTTCAGCACGCTTTGGCTATGAAGGAAAAGACAGATGAGTACAGAGCGAAAGAACAAGAGCAAGCTAAGAAGCTTGCAGTGGCATGGGATGAGCTCGAAAGTGCGCGTGCTGAGTCTGCTGATTTGCGCAGCGATGTTGAGCGGGTGCGCAAGCTCGCCAACAGTTATCGCGCCAAGTTGTCCGGAACCGACTCCGATTCCGGCGACTCTCTCAAAGAGCGACTTGCCGACTGCACAAAGCTACTCTCAGAAGGTGCTGGATTATCTGCAGAGGGTGCAAGGATTTCTCAAGGAATAGCCGCAAGGAAGGAAGCCATTGTCATACTGACACAGTAAAAAAATACAAAGCGAAAAAAATGGATTAGATGCAGTTTTATCAAGTTGTTATATCGGTGCAAATTTGACAAAAATACTCAATGAGGATAAAATTCTGCCTCCATAAGAAACGGGCCAGTCATCGGCGATATGTAACAGAAGGTTTAACCTTCGGCCGATGCAGCGCCCTTTTTTTTTGCCTTGAGCAAAAATTTTCATTTTTTGCGAATGGGGAGAAGAGATAAATGCAGTATGCTATCTTAATAGACGCAGGTTTTGTCAAGCATAAATTAAGTAGTGCGTCCGATAAGATGAATGTCTGGGATATTCGATCATTGGTAAAAAGTTTGGTTGAATGCCCGCAGTTGCAAAAATATAAATTGCACAGGGTTTATTACTACGATGCAATGCCTTATTCCGGGAAAGAAAAGCTTCCGCTGAGTTCCCAAATTGTTGATTACTCAGAAACACCACAGGCAAAGAAAAGTATAGAGTTCATAAACGAAATTAAAAAGGAGCCTTTTTTTGCTGTTCGATTAGGAGAACTTTCATTTGAGGGATGGCAGGTTCGGCCTAGTTGCTTCAACACAAGTGAGAGTTCACTTACTATTGAATCTAAGGACCTTAGCCCAAAAATCTCGCAAAAGGGTGTCGACATGAGAATCGGGATGGATATAGCTTCATTAACTTTGAAGCGTATTTCTCAGATCTTGGTTCTTGTGACTGGTGACAGTGACTTTGTTCCAGCAATGAAACTTGCACGTCGGGAAGGGGCAGAATTATATATTGTTACATTGGGACACAAGGTAAAAGATGCAATGTTAGAGCATTGTGATCTAACGTTGGAGTTAGATCCTAAAATTATTCGCGAAAACGCGAAAGCTATGTCGTTGAATAGTAATTCAAACGCAAATTAGATAATATTAGTGGTACTTAGAAAATAAGTGATAAGGTCCCCGAAGTTATTTTCGGGGATTTTTTTTTTGTGTGTTGATATGCCGTTATGACGGTGTCATTTTTGAATGAGTTTTATTAGGCAGCCCTGGCTATTTTGCTTCATCGCCTGCGATAAGAAGTCTAGTGATCTTAGCTGACGAATTGTGTCAACAATTGCCCACAACTAGAGTCGATTTCTCTCTTGAAAAGAGATCTGTCAGATGCGTAGAGCGACTCACAGAAGGCGTTGGTCTGGTTGACGAAGATCGGGGCCTGGCTGAACGAATCGCTATCAGAAAAGACGCCGTAAATCGTTTTTCTGTTCAGAAAAATAATGGTGATTTTAGGGGTGACTAAATATCAATAATTCATTGAAAAATATAGAATAAATGATGCTCTCAGCATCCACCACCAATACAGCTGATAGAACCTCGCAGGATGTTGATTTTGCGAGGTTTTTTGTCGTCCGTTGGTTGTTCTAGGCAATTTCAATTATTGACGGGTAAAACTCAACGCGCTACCGTTTCACGCATCGGTGCTCCGGTGAGCACCATCGATGGGAAACGCAAATGACGCATATACGACCGACTCTTATTGAGAAGAGCCCTCTTGCGAAGGCCTACGGTCGATTGTGCCTGCTGTCTCTGGGTCTGCTGCTATCGGTAGACACGGAGAGGGCGTGCGCGGGTGCGTCGGCGCAGGAAGTGTGAGAAGAGGGGAGTCGAGTTACCGAAAGACTTCAACGAAATCCGAAGCTTCCAACGACCTTCGAAGACTAAAAATCAAGACAATACGTCACTGGACAACAGACGCACACCTTTCGGGGATGTGCGTTTTTTATTAGGGAGACAAAAATGCCTTTCACTCGTCGTCAACTCATCGCCTCAGCCGCTGCGGCTACCGCCATGTGTTCCGTGCCGCCGGTCTTTGCGAGCAGCAAGTCCGTCAAAATCGCTGTGGGCGGCAAGGCGCTCTACTACTACCTGCCGATCTCCATTGCCGAAAGTCTCGGTTACTTCAAGGATGAAGGACTTGACGTCGAGATCATTGATTTTCAGGGGGGCTCGCGCTCCTTGCAGGCCGTTGTCGGCGGCTCCGCAGATGTTGTGTCGGGCGCTTTCGAGCACACCTTGTCGATGCAAGCCCGAGGCCAAGCAATGCAGGCATTTGTCCTGCAGGGCAGAGCGCCGCAGTGCGTCTTTGCAGTGAGCAACAAAACGATGCCTGATTTCAAGTCGATGGCTGAGCTCAAAGGCAAGAAGATCGGCGTGACGGCTCCGGGATCCAGTTCGCACGCGATTGCCATCTTCATCTTGCGCAATGCCGGCATTGAGCCCAAGGACGTCTCCTTTATCGGCGTGGGTGCGTCGGCTGCTGCCGTTGCCGCGATGCGCGCAGGGCAGATTGATGCGTTTGTCAATCTCGATCCGGTGATCGCCACGCTCGAAAAGGACAATGTGATCCGCATTGTGGCCGATACGCGTGTCGTGGAAGAAAGCGACAAGATTTTCGGCGGTCCCATGGTTGCGGGCTGTCTCTATGCGCCGACGCGCTACATCAAGGAGAATCCGGACATTGTGCAGGGACTTACCAACGCCGTGGTGCGTGCCAATCGCTGGCTTGCCAAGGCCACGGCCGAAGACATCGTCAAAGCTGTTCCGGAGTCGTACTTCCTCGGCAACAAGGATATCTACGTTACGGGCTTCTTAAAGAACCGCCCTGCGCTTTCCAAGGACGGATTCATTCCGGAACACGCGCCTGAGATCTCCTTTAAGTCGCTGCAGATCATCAACGACAAGCTCGCCGACTTTAAGCCTGACTACAAGGCTGTCTTTACGAACCGTTTTGTGGAAGCGGCGCACAAGAAGTACCCTGACTGAGCGGTGCGTATTTGAGCATAGGCAAGTTCATTTTTGAAAAACAACACTAAGAATCAAATGTCTCAAGCTGCAATAGAACTCAAAGGCATTGCCTGTACTTTTGTGAGTGACGATTCCGGGACCCTGTCCACCTACACGGCTGTCAAAAATGTGGATCTGACGGTGGCCGACGGTGAGTTTGTGAGTGTCGTCGGCCCCACCGGCTGCGGCAAATCCACACTGCTCAATATGAGCGCAGGACTTTTGGAGCCCAGCGCCGGTACTGTCAGCATCTTCGGTGAACCGCTTGTCGGCCTCAATCGCCGAGCCGGATACATGTTTCAGACCGACAGCCTGATGCCCTGGAAGAGTGCTTTGGACAATGTGGCGGCAGGACTTCTTTTCGAGGGGGTGCCTGAGAAAGAGGCTGCTCAAAGAGCCCGCGAGTGGTTGGCGCGCGTCGGGTTGACCGGGTTTGAGGATCGTTATCCGCACCATCTCTCGGGCGGCATGAGAAAGCGCGTGGCGATGGCTCAGACGCTGATCAAGGATCCCGACATCATTCTGATGGACGAATCTTTTTCCGCGCTTGACATTCAGACGCGTCAGCTGATGGAAAACGAGCTTCTTAACCTCTGGCAGGCAAAGCGCAAAGCCGTGCTTTTCATCACGCACGACTTGGACGAGGCCATCTCCATGAGCGATCGCGTCGTGGTGATGAGTGCGGGCCCCGAGAGCCATCCCATCGGTGAGTTTACGATTGATCTGCCCAGACCCCGAGATGTCAGTGAGGTACGCGTGACGCCCCGATTCATTGAGCTGCACACGGCCATCTGGTCGGTGTTGCGTGAAGAGGTTTTGAAGGGTTACGCGCAGCAGCAAAGAAAAGTACAACCGTAGAAAAAAGCGGAAATTAGACTCGGGAGACAAAGAATGAACAGCAATCAAGTGGCAAAGTACCGACTCAAACTGCGAGTTTGGCAATTCGGGCTTCTGGCTGCGATCTTTTTTATTTGGTGGGCGCTCACCAAACCAGGTCTCATACCTGCCTTCGTTTTTGATAACGATAATCAAGCGGCGTTTTTCTTCGGCGAACCTCTGGTGATTTTCTCGAGAATTTGGGATTGGTTTGTCGTCAACGCTGACATTTATGCGCACTTGTGGACGACGCTTGTGGAAACGATACTTGCGTTTGCCTTCGGCACGGTAAGCGGCGGTTTGGTCGGCATGTGGCTTGCGCTGTCGCCCTTTGCTGCAGCGGTGGCCGATCCCTTTATCAAGGGGCTCAACTCCATGCCCCGCGTGATTCTCGCTCCGATCTTTGCGGTGTGGTTCGGTTTGGGTATTGCCAGCAAGGTGGCGCTGGGCGTCACGCTCGTTTTCTTCATCGTGTTCTTCAACGTCTATCAGGGCGTGCGTGAGGTCAACCCGAATGTGTTGGCGTCGGCTCGCATGCTTGGCGCCAATCGGCAGCAGTTGCTCAAGAACGTTTATCTGCCGTCTGCCATGAGCTGGGTGTTTTCATCTCTTCATACGTCGGTCGGCATGGCGTTTGTCGGCGCGGTGGTCGGTGAATACCTTGGTTCAAGCCACGGTGTTGGCTACCTGATTCTTCAGGCCGAAGGTGTCTTTGACATCAACACCGTCATGGCGGGGATTCTTGTGCTCACAGCGTTTGCCTTGGTGCTTGACTGGATCGTGGGCGTTGTCGAACGCCGCGCCATGCGTTGGCAGCCTCGAGCAGGGACTTCTACAACGCTCAAGGGAGGCAGTTTGTAGACGGAATGGACTGATAGGAGAAGAGACCGGTGTCGACTGCGGGCGTCGGTTTCTTTTTTTGGCCACTTCATTACCGTACAAAACAAAAACCCCGTAGACTAAAAATCCACAGGGCATTTGGTGCTTTGGCGGAGTGGACGGGACTCGAACCCGCGACCCCCGACGTGACAGGCCGGTATTCTAACCAACTGAACTACCACTCCGTTCGGATCAATTTGTTCTTCAGACTTTCATCTGAAGAGAAGCGCATTTTACAGACTCTTTTGAAAATTGCAAGTCCTCAGAGAGTTCTTGTTTTTTGTCAAAAGCGCTGTGTTCTGCACAACGACTGCGCATTCTACAGAAAATTAAGCATTTGCCAAGAGCACGCACAAATTTTTTTCGGCCTGCAAATTTTTCTCTGAAATATCAGTGTCCAGAGACTTGTGTGCCGTCAAAAGGTCTTTGCTGCTTGAGGATTTCTAAGAGGCGTTTTTGTGTTGGCGTGCCTTCGATTCTCTCTTTTGGAGCGAAATTCAGATCGAATTCGGCGGCGGCTCTCTCGTCAATGTTGTAGATCGCGTCTTCCGTGTACCGTCCGCTAAGAGAATCGAGCCCGCCTTTCTGAATCGGGTATACCTGCAGTGCCGCAAAGTAATTGTTTTCAGCGGTGCGAATGCCGAATTTTTCCGCAGCCTCAAAACCCGCTCGAGCGTAGTACCGAGGCTCGCCGCACAGGATGATTGCCTTGTAGCCCTGACGGGCGGCTTCGATTTGTGCGTGTTCGATCAGACGGCGACCGATGCCTTTGTTCTGAAATGACGGGAGGACAGCGAGTGGACCGAGCGTCAGAACCTCATGCGTCACACCGTCGTCGCCTAGAACGGTGCCCTTGACAAACATCACGCAGCCGACGATTTGATCTTCCGAAACCGCCACGAAATCGAGCTCTCGCACGAAATTATGGCTTTCGCGTATGACATGCACCAGATAGTGCTCGCAGCATCCCGGTGCATAGACGTTCCAAAACGCCTCGCGAACGACATTCTCGGTTTCGGCGTAATCCGAAGGCTTCTCAAGCCTCAGTTCGATATCCATTGCAGCTCCGCTGAGTCCATTGATCAACGAAGTCTAACGGATGCGGGCCAAGCAACCCCATACGCCAATGAAGGTCAGCAGTACCCATACGGAAAAACCGATGGCCATCATGGTTTCCGTCACCGGCATCGGCATGGAAGCAATCACGAGGTTGGGAATCACCGAGCCCACGTAAGCCGACAAATAAAGTGCCGAGATGACGCCGGCACGTTCCTGAATCGAAGTTCCCGCCAGGAGGAAACGCAGACCGCTTGAACAGGCCGCACCGTTGCCGGCACCTGTCAAGGCAATACTGATCAACAATACCCACACAGACGGATGAATGAGCGTTCCGAAAGCCACCAGAGCTGCCGCTGTAAAGAGCAAAATGGAGCGCTTGAGCGTGGGACGAGGCTCAAATCGCCCGGCAAAGACACCCATGGTCGCATTGGGAACGATCAAAACGAGATACAGGACACCGGCAAGGAGTGCATTGCTGTGTCCGAAGACAGCCTGACACAGATACGCCGAAAAGCCTTGAAGAAAGCTGCCAACACCCCAGGTTCCCACAAAAGCAATGGCGCTTGCGAAAAAACGACGACGCAGGTGCACGGGCAAGGCGATCTTGGGTACAAAGACGCTGCCCAGAGATTCGCTTCCAAAGCGCATGGTTTCGGTGGAAGCAAACGCCAACCCGGCACAAACAACGAGAAGCACAACAGCGCAGTCAAAAAGTTCGGCAGGCGTCAAAACCCCGCTTTCAAGCACCACACCTGTGATCAGAGTACCGAGCGACAGACCGATATTGGGCCCTGCCGCCGTCAGAGCCGTGCCGAGCCAGGGATACTTGAGCGGGGCCGAGTCAACCACCCAGGACATCGCGGCACTGGACGCAAAGCCGCAGGAAAACCCCTGCAGAAAACGACCGATGTTGATTTCAGAGGCCTCAAGTGCATTGGCGTAAATGAGGCTTGCCGCCATGCCGAGCAAAAGTGCAGCGAGAACCACCGGCTTGCGGCCGAAGAAGTTCGAAAGGCGCGCAAAGAAAAAAAGCGTGAGCACGCAACCGGCGAAATAGCTCACCACCGTCATGGCTATTTCGGATTCGCTCAAGCTCAGCCCGCTTCGCCACTCAGCCATCATCGGAATGGCGATGGCCGCAGCAATAAAGGTGCAGATAAGGCAGGCTGTGGCGGCCACAAATGTGAGGCCGCGGCGCGGAAAATCGTTGTCGGTCTTGGCAAGTGACTTGTGAAAGACGGTGGACATGGTCTTTTGTTTGCGAAACGGTATGGGAGCGAGATTATTCCACTATCCGAAGCGCGCCACATCCCGACGGATGGGTTTTGAGAAAAATTCGGCAATTCTTCGACACGAAGCAGCCGATCACCTTGGTTTTGCCGATTCTTCGAATAAGCCACTGACTTGGGCCAGCCTGTATGACGACTTCTTTTCTTGTTGTAACGCCGATAAGTCGACAACCGGCATCGCACCGGAGACGGCGGCATGGGGAACAACAAAAGGCACCATATACCAAGGCAGGTACGTTACGGCGTTGCCTTTTTCGATGTTGCCGCGGCAAAAGACAATGGCTTGCTTCAGGTCCCATTTGTTGACGGCAAGGATATTTGTCAGCGGGGTGTGCTTCTTGTAGTTTTTGCCAGCCCGGATGGCGATGGGAACGATGGTTTTTCCGTCTTGGATGAGGAAATCCGCCTCACCTAAACTTTTTGCCTGGAAGTAGCGCAGGGCAAAACCGTTGGCATGCAGTTGCTGGGCAAACAGATTTTCCAGGATGTTTCCTTGATTGACACCGACATTGCCTTGCAGAATGTCGAACTGGATGTTCTGCAAGCTTGCTGCAGCGAGCAGACCCGTGTCGCACAAGAAAAGCTTGAAGAGATTTCGCTTTTCGTTTGACGCAAGCGGAGTTGTTGGCCGAGTGACGTTGTAGCACGGCATAGCCACGCCGGCGTCTGCAAGCAGTGCAAAAGCATTTTCATACCGCAGCAGTCTCGTCGTTTTTGCAATCTCGGAAAGCATGAAGCGTCGATTTTTAGTTGCCAATTGGAAAGGAATGGCCTCAAAGGTTTTCAGAACCTTTTCCATGTCCCGTCCGCCAGAACGCGTGATGTCTTGGCGGTAGCGATCAAGGATGTCGTTTTGGACGGCAAGAACCTGACCGATGTCGTGTGTGGCAAGGTAGGTGCTCACACATTGAGGCATTCCGCCGACGACCATGTAGGTGTAGAAGAGCCGCAGCATACTGTCGTGAACGGACTCGGCAACCGGCTGCAATGTCTCAAAACAGTTTTTGAGGTATTCGAACGTCACGGATTGAAGGCCGCAGGCTGTACAGAACTCCGCAAAGTCCAACGGATACATCGTTAACCGTGTCTCATAGCCCACGGGCAAGGAAGGGCCGTTTTTTGTTTCAGCACCCAAGAGAAATCCTGATTCGATGTAGTCGAATCGTCCGTCTGCCACTAAAAATTTGATGTCGGCACGAGCTTGCGGACATTCCTGAATCTCATCAAGGAAGATAAGCGTTTCGCCTGGGACCAACGGACGGCGAGCATAAGCGGAGAGCGCCGTAATGACGGCCTCGGCATTGAGCGAACCGGAAAACACAGCCTTTGCCAACGGTTCCGTAGCAAAGTTGATTTCTACAAAGTGTTCGTAGTGTTGCCGCGCAAAATGACGAATAAGCATTGTTTTGCCGATCTGACGTGCGCCGACAACACACAAAGCATTGCGTCGGGGTGCTTTCTTCCAGGAGATGAGTTTCTGCAAGGCTTGGCGTTCAAGGAACGGTTTTCCGGCAGAAGTCTCAGTAACGTTTTTCCATATTCAGTCAGCGCATACTGTAACCTTTTCCCGAACGTGAAAAAAGGTCAAGTTCTCTTGGTGCTTGGACTTTCTCTCGGGAATTTTGTTTCTTGCTGAATCGGACCGAAACTCGGCGGTATTGTTCCGAATGTTTGGTATTCTGCCTGTCCGTCGCGACGTTCTGAACTTTACGTATGAGGAATTCTTCTGTGCGCCTCGGCTTGAGGCTTACAGAAATGAAGTTGTCTTAACAGCTTAAATGCAACACTTTAATATGCGAGCGCCGTTACGAGAAACATTTGGAGAGAAAGCTGACAATGGAATCTACAGTTGAGAAAAACGCATGCCTGGACTTTGCCGTCAGATCGCTGGAACGCGTGCCGACTCGGGAGGAGTCTCTGAAACTGAGCGCGTATTCCACGCAGACGCTCGTGGCCGCCGCCAAAGAGGCGACGATCGAGTTCGCAGATCGGGTCTTTAACTTCTGCGGCATCATCAATGCCAAATCAGGCCGTTGTTCGGAAGACTGCGCTTGGTGCTCCCAGTCGCGGCGTTTTGTCACAGGCATTCCCATCTATCCGCTCATCAATGCCGACAAGGCGCTCGAAGCTGCAAAACAAGCACAGGCAAACGGTCTCACGCGGTTTTCGCTGGTGACGAGCGGTCGAAAGCTCTCTGCGCGTGAAGTGCGCGAAACAATTGAACTCGTGCGAGTCATTCGCAAGGAAACGAATCTTCAGATGTGCCTGAGCGCGGGTCTGTTGACTGAGAAGGAACTGCAAAGTCTCTTTGAAGCAGGCGTCGTGCGTTATCACTGCAATCTTGAGTCGAGCGAATCGCATTTCAGAAAGCTCTGCTCGACACATACAACCGATGACAAAGTCAAAACGCTCATGAACGCACGCGCGGTCGGTATGGACGTCTGCTCGGGCGGCATCATCGGGATGGGGGAGAGCGAAAGCGATCGCATCGATTTGGCACTTCAATTGCGTGCGCTCAACGTGCTTTCGATTCCCGTCAACATTCTCTCGCCCATTGCCGGCACGGCGCTCGAGCATCAGCCGCTCCTGTCCGACGAAGAGATTCTGAGGTCTGTCGCTCTGTTTCGACTGATCAATCCCAAGGCTCAGCTGCGCTTTGCGGGCGGAAGAGCCCGTTTGTCACGAGAAGTTCAGAAAGCCGCCCTTGAGTGCGGTATCAACGCCGCCATTGCCGGAGACATGCTGACGACGAAGGGCAGTGCAATTGATGCCGACCGCGAGCTTGTTTCCGAGGTCGGATATCAGACGCAAGATATCAAAACCTTTGACGAAGCGCATTTGTGGCATCCGTATGCGTCGGCCACCTTACCGCCTCCCGTCAATGTCGCTGCGGGTGGTCATGGTGCGCGCATTGTTTTGGAAGACGGCAGAGAGCTCATCGACGGTACTTCGAGTTGGTGGTGCGCGGCCTTCGGATACAACCGTCCTGAAATCGTCGAGGCGATTCAAAAACAGGCAAGCAAACTCACTCACGTCATGTTTGCAGGGTTTACACATCAACCTGCGGTGGAACTGGCCAAACGATTGACTCGTCTGCTGCCTGAGAAGCTCACGAAGATTTTCTATGCGGATTCCGGATCGGTTGCCGTTGAGGTGGCCATGAAGCTTGCCGTGCAGTATCAATTGGCCAAAGGCCGAAAGACGCGCACGAACTTCGCGACGATCCGCAAGGGTTATCACGGCGACACCTGGAACGCGATGGGGGTGTGCGATCCGGTTGCGGGAATGCACGGCTTTTTTTCCGGAGCGCTGCAGAAGCGCATCTTTATTGATGAACCGTCTTCCGTTTTCGGAGGTCAATGGAACCCGGGGGACATTGAGGAACTTGAGCGCGTTTTCGATGCGCAACAGGACGAAATATGCGCGCTGATTCTCGAACCGATCGTTCAGGGGGCAAGCGCTATGCGGTTCTACCACCCGCAGTTCCTGCGTGAAGCGCGCCGCTTGTGCGACAAGTACGACATTCTTTTAATCGCTGACGAAATTGCGACGGGGTTCGGTCGGACCGGCAAGCGATTTGCCTGCGATTGGGCCGAGATCGTACCAGACATCATGACGCTCGGGAAAGCTCTCACGGGCGGCGCGGTGACGTTAAGCGCCGTGTGCACCTCCAATGCCGTGGCCGATACGGTGAGTTGTCATGCTCCGAACGCATTGATGCACGGTCCCACTTTCATGGCCAATCCGATTGCTTGCGCGGCGGCTGTCGCGGCGATGGACGTATACATGTCCGAAGACTGGGAAGCCAAGGTTCGTCGTATTGAATCCGAACTGAAGAAAGGTTTGGAGCCTTTGCGCAAAGTCTCGGGTGTTAAGGATGTGCGCGTGCTCGGAGCCGTCGGTGTGGTCGAAACCGAGCGTGCTGCCGACAACAGAATTCTGGCCGCACAGTTCGTCAAGGAAGGCATTTGGGTGCGTCCCTTCGGAAATATCTTCTACGTGATGCCGCCCTTTGTGATCGAACCCGATGAACTGCAGACATTGATTGTCGGTTTCGTCAAGGTGACGCGCAATTGGGTGGAAGAGAAGATTTAAAGAGCAAATATAAGCTGTTAATCTCGTTCAATGCTCAAAGAAGGTCGTTGAGTTCGGTGTGTTAACTGAAACCAGTCTGAGGCACTGTGGTTACCGAGCGCACAGCGACCTGAATGCAGGTCGAAATCTGCACGGTCTGGGCTATCTGCTGATGACCCA